>Ga0226835_1000086_pt1 | contig 184722 bp, 194 predicted proteins | sample LAC_MetaG_1_FD_163627 | JGI IMG/M metagenome (GOLD analysis project Ga0226835, IMG submission 163627) | Anaerobic ammonium oxidizing microbial communities from anammox membrane bioreactor (MBR) in UC Berkley, California, United States -... | ecosystem: Engineered > Bioreactor > Anaerobic >... | reverse complement strand
CTATGCGCCTCGACGGACGAAAGTGGAATGAACTGCGTCCGGTGAAAATGACACCGGGTTATGTTGAATATCCCGAAGGTTCGGTCTTGATTGAAATGGGCAAGACGCGCGTCTTGTGCGCGGTGTCGGTGGAAAATCAAGTGCCGAAATGGTTGGTGGGCCAAAATCAAGGTTGGCTCACCGCCGAATACGCGATGCTGCCGCGTGCGACCCATACGCGTTCACAACGCGAAATGACGCCGAGCGCGCGTTCGCAAGAAATTCGTCGTTTGATTGGGCGCAGTTTGCGCGCGGCGGTGGACTTGCGTTTGATTGGTGAGCGTACGTTGAACGTGGACTGTGATGTGTTGTAGTATTCATGATACGCGAATGGGCAGGACCTATTTCCGTAAGCACTTCGGTACTTTTGTCTTCTTTGACATCCACACGTATGACCAATCGCTGAACGATCTTGCGCCGCGCTTCAAATTGCAACGCAGCTTCTTCTAGTGTCTGCGGCTCTTTATTAATGTTTTCTGCACCCATCATGACCTCATCTCGATAAAGATCCGCAAGCTCCCTCAACTGACCTGCCTTGCCCCTGACCAAAAGACTCTTCTCACCTAACTCGCGTTCGAGCTCTGCGCGCTCTGCGTCCATAGCTTTAAGTTGGGTTTCCATGTCAGTTTCCGTAATCTTATCTTCACGCGCCCAAGTAATGACCTGTTGCCGCTGAATTAACATTTTTTCTAGATTATGTTGTAGATTCTTTGATTCCTCCTCGGCGTCAATCTCTTGTGCTTCCAGTTGCGTTATGCGATCTTCAATAGATTGCTTGAATCGCTCTGGCTGGCTGATGAGCTTCCAGATTTTTTCCCATACCTCGTTATCAACCCGGTTTGTTCGGACGAGGGCTGCACACCCTGGCAGCCCGAGACCATCACCACGGTCGTTACACCGGTAAAATGAATAGGTAAACTTTCGACCAGAAGATCCTCTTGTGGTCTGACGCATGGCTCTCATTCTTACATTGCACGCTTTACAGTAAACTATACCTGCCACCAACGCTTGCACCTTGATATTGCCAGCAGGATATCGCTTGTAATTTTTGTGGCGTTCTTCCACTTTTCGAGCCGTCTCGGCATCGACAATGGTGGGGATCTCAATCTCATATACTTCGCCATCCCAATTTACCTCGAATATCCCAGTGTGATAGTAATCATGCCCTTTGTTTACAAGGAACCGTATGTAATAAAGTGGCCATTCGTACTTGCGCTTTTTCATCCTTTGGGGTGCGCCAGCTGCGAGTAGTCGCTTTCTTATTTCATTGCCTGTCATTCCATCTCCAAACCACTTCCAAATTTGGCTCACCCATTTAGCTTCTTCGGGTACGATGGTAAATTTTCCATCAATGACTTTGTAGCCCAGTGGATTGCGAATGTTAGAGACTTTGCCCTTCGCTAAGCGACCAGCAACACCCATCATAAATCGGTCATGCTTCGCCTGAAGTTCGACACCCGCAGCCCAAGCCAAAACTTCGAAAGTGGCCAAATTGAATTGCTCTTTCGCGAGCTCAATCAAGACCTTGCCTGATGAGACTCTTTCCTTCAGTTCAATCAACGCCCGTGTGATGCCACGTACGAGGCGATCCTGTCGCCACCCTACAAGCACATCGATTTTGCCCGCGTCAATATCGGCGAGAGCTTGCTTCAGCCCAGGTCGGTCTGAACGCGTACCGCTCGGTTCGACCAAGCGACCTTTAGCATCACGATATTTGTCAATGTCATAGTAGACGACGACTACAACGTGTCCCTGTTGGCTACAGTGTTCGCGACAGTCTCGTTCTTGGGTTTCCGGACTCGCCTTATCCGGTTTGCCCTGCTCCGCGGAACTAACGCGGATCAAGATGCCAGCGCGTTTGGGCGCATTGCTTCTCTTTGACCTCTCGGCAATTCTTGTTTTCATCTTTCTTGTCTCCACCGCAAAAAATAAAGCCCCTAACCGCTGTGAAAAAAAGCAGACTAGGGACTTGGCACGACTACAAGAAAAATGTAAAATCGTTTCAGCCTGTCTCGCTGCCTCAACAGCGGGGTGGGTAAGAGCCGCGCTGGGTGTTAGTAGCACTTACGCGGCTCGTTTTTGTTTGGTAAAATACTGCGTCACTCAGTATTATAATTTCATGTTATTGTTTTGTCAATCGCTTTTTTGGGCCGCGCTTTTCGCCTAATTTTTCACACTGTCGCATGTATTTCAATAAACTGGACTTGCTGATTTGCCACTCACGTCCCCATTTCTGGGATTTGAGTTTTCCCTCACGCGCCAATTCCCGCAAGTGTTCAATATGATAACCGCTAAGTTCAACCGCCTCGCCTGATGTAATCCAATCTGCCATGCTCGCGCCTCCCCGCAAGGAATGACGCGATTATATACTTGCTCATCATGCAAGCGTAATGTACCCCCACAATCTATTGTCAAATAGCATCGTTTACGTGCTGCGCTGCAAAGCGTCTTCGATTGCTGGTATCGTTTTCCCTCTCAACGACGGCACACCGTCTTGCGATTGGCGTGTCCGTAACCGACACAGCTCTCGATGAAATTCTGCCAACACATCACAAATGTCCAATAGAGCCGCAGATAGAGCGACGTCACCGCTCCTTAGAATTGGTTCAATCTCAAGCGAGCGGGAAATATCTGGTCTCCGCGAAACACTCTTGACTCTTGCATTTTTGTGTCGTTTGATTACTTGATATTTGACGTTCTTGGTTCTTTGCAAGAGATGGTCAATGTCATACGCGGTGCTCGGAGGATAATCGTTCGTCATTCTTTGCCCCTGTAAAAGAATTCGCTACTCTTTTTGACGATAACAAAGGCAGACACGAGTGTCTACAGAGGCACGACAGTAATTACGACAATTGTTGAGGCAGATTTGAGAATTGTCATGAGGATTTAGAGATTTTGCGAGACCGAGAAAAAGCACAAAATGTCGCAACAACTGTCGCAAGAATTGTCGGATGAACCTCCCCAAGTAATTCCAGAGCAACTATGATAGACCGCAAAGGTAGTTGCAATCAGGGGATTGCATTAACTGGAAAATGATAAGCTATCGAAGGGTATAAGCATAGTCGAAAGGCGAGGTGGTGCATTGGAATTCACACCGCGTTACTGCTCCATCATGAGTTCATGGGAGATTACGACTCAAATGAGAACCACGGTTCTTGTCGGGCAATACAGAAATGTCCTGCATTAACAGCTTCTCCTGGCACCATGCGGCAAATGCAAGCACCGTTTGACGAATGGGCTCATGCGGATTCGATTGAAATTCTCTTGCAACAACATCCAACCATCGCCGATTGTGATGTTTTGACAGCGAGGTGATTGCAGAAAACAAAAAACCGACTTCAGGAACCACAAAGCGATATGATTGCCCGTCGTCATTGAGCTGCAAGAATCCGCCTTCCATTGCTCGCGCGATTTTCTCCATCGCAAGTTGACGGTTCTCCGCTTGATTACTCGCACCCATATAGGGCAGAATCTCATCAATCGTGATGCTGGTAAAATCATCATTGGTCCCTCGCGCACGACTGCACAATGCTTTAACAATTGGAAAACAAGCGCCAACTGAATTGGATTCTCTGAGTATTTTTTCGAAATTGTTCAACACAACGCCATCTAGATTGAAAACTGATTCTTTATTTTTTTTCAGAATGGAGTTTATAAAGCCGAGCAGGACATCAACAACTGTCTCATGTTCCGGGTGTGAGCAGATGTATTGCAGCCCATTCGGATATTGTGCAAGTCCGGGTAATTGCAATGCACGACGTTCAGCGCGCGCTTGTCCTGGACTGGGAGCAGGAGAATTTAATTTGATGAACTCGGTGATTTGGGATTGTGTGAATGGTAGAATCTTCACGAAACCTGAAGGGCCGAGACCATTCGATGAGAGCTGCTCTATTGGCAAAAAAGGATTTGAGGTTACGAGTATAAATTTGCCGAGACCTGCAAGACTACTACTGACCGATGATAAATCTCTTTGGCAATTGCAATCCCAATCGTCAAGATACCAAATGATGTTCCCGTTCATGTCGAGCATGAGCAAATCATTTTCTAGATTGAGAATGTCCCGACGATCCGAATCGCTTCGTGTCAAAATCTCGTTTGCAGCAAAGTGGTAAAACGTGCGAAATCGCGCCACAGAAAATTCCGTAGCGTTCACGTATAGATGGTATACCTTTGAAGTGTGAGTGAGCAAAAGGATTTTTTGTAGGAAGCGTGTCTTACCTCCTCCGGGGGGCGCGGCAATGACGAGGTGCGGATTTGTCGAATTGACAAGCTCGCTGATTTCTGTTCTGCGAGACTCTGTGCTACCAACATCGTGATAAATCAAGTCTTGAGCCACAAAGGTCGTATGGACCGAATCACGAATTGCCGCTTCCTGAAACCGCGTGAATCCTTCCAACACCTCTCTATAGTCAAACTCACGCGAAGCTACGATTCGTGAAGCGCCATCAGACGTATAGTTCTCACCTACTTGAGGAGTGGAGCGTTTCACTTTCAGTTCACGGTTGTGCGACTCAACCGGTTTGGGATATATGCAGAGGGCGTCGGAAGCATCTGCAATCCATTGAGACAAAATAGAATCAGGAGACGATGGCCCAAGTAAAGCATGAAAACGGTTAGGCGAATTTTCGGTGGAGCGTTTGCAAGCATCACGGAAATGTGCAGCTAGCCGTTTCGCGAACTTGTCCACATAACGATTCAATGTTCGCTCTTGAACAACGAGTTGAAATTGAACGGAATCATTTTTCGATGCTGTTATGGTTTTAGGGGCTTGGGCAAATTGGGTTATGAGACTGCAAAACTGCTCATTATGAATGTAAGCGTTCGCGTATTCAAAAACAAACGAATTCCCCAACTCTGTCAGGAACGAGTAGATTTGACTTTCACTCAGCGGAGGTTCACACGGGATCGACTTGGCATTCGATATTGTGACAACTCCATTTGAGTAAAGTGGAGTGCCGCGACATGGTTCGAGCGGCAGCGCCAATTTGATGTGCAGAACAAGTCCACCCCAAAAATGTTGCATCGATTTGCCGTTAAGGGAAAGTCTCTCTTGGTTAAATGGCACAAGGCGAATGATTTCTTTCTCAACCACATTGCACATCAACTCAATGAGTTGCTCGTAACGCGTGAGTGGCGCGCTACGAGATGACTTTTTCGAGGCGTTGATTGGGTATGTCGGGAGGGGAAACAGTTCGGGGCACTCGAGTAAGAGCCAGGTTTGAATAAGCAAGTCTCGAAGCAGTTGCTCGTCACGCTTGCGTTCGGGGGCGGCGAACAAATCAATCAACGCTTCGACGAATTCAACAGGACTCGTCTCAAGACGCTCGATAACTGTCGCAAACAGAATCTGGGTTTGGTCGCTCAATGTGGTAGGCATCTTCAACTTAGGTTTTGCATCCTTCACGGACGCGCTATAATGGCAACCACCTCACTGCCGCTTCTTCAACGCTGGAAGAATTTTTGCGGGGCATGGTATTTTGATTTTCCCAGTTCATCCACCCAATCAAGTTCCAAAGGTTATCGCCGTTCGTGGCATAACTCGCCATGTCGGCACCACATCTCTTGCCGCCAATTTGGCTTTATTGCTTGCGCGGCGGAATGAAAAAGTTCTCTTGTTGGACTTGAGTTTGTGGAATTGTGATTTAACTCGTGCGTTTGGATACTCACCTGCTTCAGCTTTATACACTTTGGCTCAGCAGTTCTATGACCATGAGAGTTTGCCCCTAGAAGCGATTGAAACAAGTGTGCAAAGATGCCGTCAAAACCTTGACCTATTACCGGTCGGCGAACATTGGTTAGAAATGGCTGCGTTGCGAGCTGAAAACGGTTGGAACTTTGTAATGACTCTACTCGCAACCGCCAAAGCACGATGGAATTTCATAGTCGCTGATTTAGGTTCCTACCAAGAGAATTCAATTGAGCGCACCGATTACATATTCAGGACGGCAAATGCTGTTCATGCTGCAATGTTGTTTGCTTCACAAGGAATCATCAACGTATGTGATTCAATCGTGTATCTTAAACTGTGGCAGGAGCAAGCGAGTCAGGATTTCTCTGTTCACGCAAAAACAAGGTACATCGTAAATCAATATCGCGCCGACAAGCCATTCGGCTTAGAAAAGTATGCTGTAGACGAAAAGATGCGGTCATCCAGTCACTTTGTTCCACGACTAAAGAGTGGGCTTTATCCAATTGAGGAGGGGCTATTTTTTGTCGAGCGGAGCGTCGCCTCAAAAAGTTTTTCACGAGAGGAGCGTACCTCTTTACGTGAGCTGGAAGGCATCACAAGCTGGATTTGCAACATTCCATAAATGAGGATGTTATAGCTGTGCAGTGAGGGACTTGAAATAACTCTGCAACTCGAACTTTAAGATGACACGTTCCCTCCTCTTGTTTTGTGTTTTCACTTACAGCATGTAATATCAAAATAGATTCACGGTTCGTACTTCAGCGCAACGGCCCCTTGTGCTGAAAGCTCGTTGAGCTCTGGAGATCACAAGAACTATAAAAAAACTTTCCAAGACTCAAGACATAAGCCAAGAGGCTGCGCTACTCCTTGCAGATATTGAGACGGCTCTTTCAACTGTCGCACTTTTTTCGACTTCCCTAGACACCGCATCAAATGCCATCTCCGATGAATTTGTAAGTCTTTGCCTCCAGATGCAAAGCGCACCACGCGATGATGTCAAAATCGCGTTGCGTCAAATGCAAACGCTTCTGGAGAGTTTGCCGCTGCCTGTCCTCATTCAACAGTCCAATTGCCTTACAATTCGCACTCTGTTGCATTTCGCCTTAGATACACAGAATCAAACACCTCGCTTGCGCTGCGGTGCGCTCGGTTATTTGAATCTCCAACGTCACGCTAGCAAGGGAATGGAGGAGCGGACTTCGGAAGTGCAAGGCGAACTCCTGGCGTTCTTTTTGTTGCAGCCGAGTCGCCCCTGGACAGACGAACAAATATTTGATGCATTATGGGAAGGAAAAGATCAGCAACGCGCACAATGGGCATTTCATTCTGCGCGCAAACGTCTCCACGATTTTGCTGGTGAAGAGGTTATCCTCAAACTCAAGCGCGGTCAGTATTCTCTCAATCCCGATGTCCCGATTTGGTTTGATGTTGCGGAATTTGAAAGTCTTGTCACACGCGCATATACGATTCCGGATCTCGCAACTCGCGTCCGACTGCTCGAACGAGCAGTGGAGTTGTATCGCGGCGACTTTTTAGAAAAAAACTACAAGGACTGGTGCTTGCCGATGCGCACACGCTTGCGTCAAAAATATATCGGAGCGTTGTTGCATCTAGGAGAATTGACACAGCGCGAAATTCCCGAAGGCGCAGTTGGTTGGTACGAGAAAGTATTACACGCAGACAACCTCAACGAGGATGCTTGGCTCAATCTCATCAAGTTACAAGCTCAATCTGACAATCTGATTTCCGCGCATCGAACACTCATCTTGTGCTTGGACACTTTTCAACGCGAGATGGAATCAAAACCAAGTGAAACATTTTTAAAAGCAGTCCACTCTCTTATTGGCGAAAACGCGCTAATCAATTCGGCAAAGGAAATGTAGTTCATGTTGAGCAAGGTTGTCATCATCGGTAGTGTGTATAAAGAACCACGTCTTCTCAACGAAAACACAGTTGCATTTCAAGTGATTTCAAGAACGGGTGATCATGCACCGCGCCCAATCATTTTTCACATTACTGCGGGAGACAAACTAGCGGAACAAGCACTGGAATTGAAACGCGGAACGCTTGTTTTGATTGACGCCTCCTTCAAGACAACGGCTCAAGGAAATCCTCCACTGCACACCTACTCCGACGGTCAGCCGTATACACAATACGATGTTATTGCAGAAAAAATTGCCATCCTCCCGAGCATGCAATAATTCTTCCTCTGCATCAAGCTCCAAGAAATACTCGACACACTCTGTCAGCACAATTCTAATTCTGAACTTGTACTACACTTTGACACCACCAGTGGGGTAGTCAAATTCAAGTCAACCTCTTAACCTACACTTTCTGTGCACACGATTCTGTCCGCGCGGAGGTGTTGAGGTGCCGACACAGATTCTCACAATTGGAAAAGTAGTCGCCGTAACCTTTCTGCATCTACCGGCGATGGGAAAAGTCACGTTTGTTGACATTGCGGACGAGGAGAACACCGAACTGCTGTTTCGTTACTTTTATCCCTCACCCAAGTTTCAAAAGTTCGCCAAAACGCTTGAGGTTGATACATATGTTGCAGCTGAAGGCGACATTTCACATCACACATTTCAATCTCAGCGCGATCAAACCAAATCTACTCTGATGGTTGCAGGAAGGGTGCTACGTGTATTGCAACGCCCTAATATTTTGAAAGATTCAGCAATGGTAAATGAAAACGCGCCCACATAATGTTCCAAGCGGCGCGCGGTCAGGTTTGGGAAGAAGAAGTAAACTTTTGCGAAAAAGTAACGGGACTATCTCAAGGATAGTCTCAGCAATGTGTTCATTCGTTGCGACACCCGAGACGCATCAAAATGGGCGTGCGCGGATGTAATGTAAATCCTGGCTTGACATCTGGATTAGTAGAGACTTGTTCAAAGTTCCAGCGCGGCAAAAGTGTTGCAAGAATGAGAGCGCCTTCCATCCACGCGAAACCTTCACCGATACAACGACGTCCTCCGCCGCCAAATGGAATATACGCGTACGATGGTGGACTATAATTCTCCCAACGCTCAGGACGAAATGAAAGTGGTGCCGAATAAAAACGCGCGTCGCGGTGCATCACCCAAGGTGACATGGTGACAAACGCGCCTCTTGGAATCATCTCACTCCCCAGCGCAACATCCTCGATCGCGCGTCGTCCAATTCCCCAAACTGGTGGATACAATCTCAAAGTTTCGGCAAGCACTCCCCGAACAAAAGACATGCGTGCAAAGGATTCCTCTTTAAGATCCTCCAAACTCCCATACATCTCAATTTCAGAGCGCGCCTTTTCCAAATTCGATGGATGCTGTGAGAGCAAATATATTGCCCACGTCAACATCAACGCCGTCGTTTCGTGCCCTGCAATCAGTAGCGTAACAAGTTCATCCACAACAGACTCGATCTGACCTTCGCCCATCTTGATATTCGCTTTATCAGTGTCGCCCACAGGGCAAACATGAGATTGAAAATTCGCGTCAGTTTTGTCCAAATAGGCACGCCGCGCAAGTGCGCGCAATGTGTCCCGCGCTGCGAAAAATCGCTTAACAGATGGCAAAGGCAAGCGAACAAAGTTGTCACCCCATGGCAGCATCAATTTCCCAAACATGTTCACAACTTGGCTCATGGCTTCGGAAGCGCGTGCAATCTCATCCTCGTTGGCGCGAACCCCAAGAAATACTTGCGATGCGATAGCAAACGCGAGATGATGCATTTCATTCGCAAGGTCAATGATTTTTCCTTCATGCCAGCGCGCGCTATGCTCGCATGCGCGCGCAATAATCGCGTCGGCGTTGGAATTCAATCGCTCGCGTTGAAACAACGGCAGAAGCGCGCGTCGTCGCTTGATGTGCTCTTCTCCTTCAACTGTAAGTGTGCTTAATCCAAGCACGAGGCGCGCGCGCTGAATTCCGCGTCCTTTTTGAAAAGAAGATTGCTTTGTAGACAAACACTCACGAATGATGTCAGGGTGGAAAGCGTAATAAACTGGTGCAGTGGGAAATGAGATATGCACCAAGTCACCCTCACGGGCGAGAGCTTCTAGCCATCCTAGCGGGTCAGGGCGAGGACCAAAAATGAGTGCGGGAACACGCGCAAGAGGATATTTGACGAGAGCCATCCGTTGCTTAACCAATTTCAATTTATTGCGCTGCTCTGACTGGGATACGGCCAACGACGGTAGTGAGGCGTTCAAATAATTGCCTGAACCATATTCGCCGCGCGATGTGCCGTAGACGGATCAAAAGTTCATCCGGTGCCAATGGGTCGTGCAGCGATTCAAACTCATCCATTTTTATATTTCGCTGAGACGGCATACTTTCCAGCAACCAGAGTCGGTCAAGCACATCAATTATGGAACTGTATAGAACATACGTTGGCTCTTGAAGACGTGTGCGCCAATCCGGCAACGGCCATGGCAGCGGCGCGGTTGTATGAATCAATGCAGAACGTAAGAGCGCGAGCTCAACAATCGCGCGTTGTTGGTCGAGATACACAAGTCCGCGCGCGAGTCCTTTCATTACGAATGGAGGCAAACAACCGCAAAGAAAAAATACCGTCGCAATCAGATTGATATTTTTTTCAAGCGCAAGCGCAATGGAACTTGCCTGGGCGGAACCTAAAAACAATGTCGCAATGTACACCAAAACAAAAAGCCGATTCACAAAAGCAAAAATTGTTCCGAGCGCAAAAAAACCAAAACGCAAACGCCCCGCCAAAAGTTGATCTCCCGTCCAGAACCGATAAAAGCACCGCGTAAATTCGAAGAACAAAACCAAGGTACTCAAAGCTGCCGCGATACGCATCACAATGAATGCAAGCGCGCTGTAAGCGAGCGCACTATCTGTATCTTGGAATGCTGGCAACTTTGTCTGCAACAAAAGTAAAGTCGTGATAATCCAAACGCCGTAGAACGAAAAAATTGCGATGCCGACAAAACGTGGCATCTTCCAACCCTTTACGCTATATAGCGCACCCAGCGCAAAAACGTAACATGTTTCCAAAAGAAATAGGCGCAAGGCGATTTGCCACATTGGATTAATTACAGTGCTTAACCATGTGTCGCTCCCAACCCAAAACGCAAGAGCATTTAGGAAAACAAATCCGCGAATCAGCCATGTCGTTCTTGACCCGCTGCGACTGAGGACGTGATGGGGCAAGAAAAAATAAATAATGATGGCAACAAAAAAAATGAGTAGTAGTGGTGGCATGGCTCTACGCCCCAATTACTGACTTGATAAGACGGTCCATCGCCGCATCCGATGTAATCCCAGAGGCGCGATTTCGAAGCCGTAACTCCATGTGCCGCTTTTCGGCAAGTCGTGCCAAGGTCTCCGCCATAATATCCCGTTCCAACATCGGCATCAGCTCACGTTCCGGATCAACCGCGCGACATGTTGCACCGGGCCAATGACAGATTACCGTCACATCTTGTTGCAATTCTGCGAATTGTTGCGCACTCAGAATCACCGTTTGATGTCCAAGCGCGATGTGCGCGAGCTCGTGCGCGCGGACGTGTTCACGCATAATGGGCAAGAGTCCCGCGGCGGTGATTACAATTTCAACAGGGCGCTTTTCACGCGCTCCATCTACGGGAAGTAACACTGCGCGCGCGCCAAAAAATCCAGCGGGGAGTGGGAGCTCGACAAAATGAATCCGTTTGTAAAGGAAGGATTCCAGCCCCTTCGCCCAGTTTGCGATACTGAATGCTTCACCAGCAGGCACGAGCGATTCAAGCGCCTCTTGAATGCGCGTCAACGCGCGATCATTCAACACACCCATCGAAGGTGTGTGTGAGTGTTGATTCATAAAGCCCTCGCAGTGAGAGTGAGAACCTTGCGTTCGGCAGGACCGTTACCAACGCGCCGGCACTGAATTATTTTTCCTGTGGCGAGTCCGAACCCGCATCTTGCACAGCCGCGATGATTTCATTGAATATTTCTTGGAGAGTGCGCTGCGCTTCCGGGTCAACAGCATCCATCTGGAGCGCTCGCGCAGTGAGCATCGCAAAGGTGTTGTCAGTCGGGGGTAAAGGAGAGGTGTATCGTTCAACGTGATACTGCGCGACTTGCAGAACCCAATTCTGGGGAACTCGATACAACGATGCGAGAACACGCAATCGCTGCTCGTTCACATTTTCTAAACTTCCGCTTTCCATCCGCGCAAGTTCCGCGCGTGTAACTGCCGCGTTGCTTGGGAAGACGCTGAGCAATTCTTCAACCCGCTCGGGGGTCAAAGCATTTGCAACGCGCAAACGTAAAAGATATTCCCCAAGCGAGTCTCCCTCTTGAGGACGGAACTCCATCACTTTGTCCTGCTCAAGAATTGCACCTCGAGCGATAAACGCTTCAACGGATTCCGCTTGAGTGGGAAGGAGTGATTCAAGATTTTTTCGAGCCATCTGGTTTCCCTGACATGATTTGGCGTAGATAGCATAATAGTTCAATTCTGAAATGTCAACGTTTTCGCCAATGAGTTTTAGAAACTATTTCCGATTCTAGAAATTAAGTATCAAAATTCCTCTTCATTCTAGGATTTTTTTCTCTGCCCTCCAGATGCTACGGACTCTTTCAAAAATTTTGGAATTAACATATTTCTCCAGCTCTAGCAATCCCGACAAGAGCGGGGCAGCAGTCCCATGACAAAGGGACACCCTCACTTGTAGAATTCTACAAGGAATTAGTCAAAATCCACTCTTTCGCTTGACCCCAGAGGTTATTATGCAAGCTCCAGCGTTTGCTCATTCCACGCGGTACGGCAAAACGTATCGGCTCATTGCCATTTTGCTCTTCCTTTCACTCGCCGCGTTATTTTCTGATTTGCCCCCACAAGGCGTGAGCGCTTCACCCAATCTCGTTGTACCTTCGCCCGCCTTGAAATGCAAAACACATTTGACCGATGTTTGGCTACCCGGCAAATTTGATACTTTTTCAGGACACACGAGTCGCAACAACGCGCTGAATTGGCTCGATCAAAATTTTGGCATCAACACGGCGGGCAAACTGCTGCGTTATTTCAAAGCGCGCGTGGAATTTGACAAGTTGATCGCACCGCAATTTCTTACGCCTGAAAGCTTGACGACGATTGCGACGCGCGCCGAATTACAGTGCATCCTTCCAACCATTTCGGAAAATCATCGCGAACTTTTAGATTCCGCTGCACTCCGTTCGCTGTACAAACTCGGCAAAATTGATCCGAGCGACAACTTGCAGATTGACGCGCTGTTATACTATTTGGAAAAAATTGCCATCGCCAAAGGTCCGCCGTTTTATATCAAAGAAACCAATTCGTGGGATATGCCGCCGCGCGGCGATGTGGTGGATTGGGTTGGAACCGCGCGCGCAACGACGCCGGCGTTGAAAACCTGCGAAGACAAAAAGAATCAACCCAAAGCAGAAAATTGTCTGGTCTTTCAAGACGGCACCACATACGATTTTCCCCCCCCCTCCAAAAGCGATTCTTTCACCCTCGCACTGCCCCCGCATTGCATCAAACGGCACGCACAAGATTGGGATGACCAGGGCATCCTCTTTGCTACGTCAAACGCGCCAAGCGTACTGCGTTTGGATATTTCGCTGGTGCATCCGCCTGCGAATCCGCAATTCGATTTGATGGTTCACGACCCAAATTCCGGAAATGTTTTGCTCCGCCGCGCGGTGGATGCTGCTCACCGCACTGCGTTTGTTTTTTCCACCAGCGCGCAGTCGTACCGCGTGCGGTTGAAGGCGGTACCTGTAACTGCGAAAATTTGCTGGCAAGAAATTACCGCGCAACCGCTGGGCGTGGGCGAAACGCAAACGAATCTGACGGTTCCGCTCGCCGACACAGAGTTTCGCTATTTCGCGTACGATGCCGCGTGTACCGACAATGTGAACATGACATTCACGCCAAACGCCGGCGACAGCGCGTATTTTTTACGCGCGCCGATTGAACCGGGACTCACGCCCGTTCTCACAGGCAACGTCACCGCCCCATCTTCGCCCATGTCAATTCCCTATTCCGCGGGCGCAAATTGTGGCAGCCCTTCGTACGCGCGTCGTTTCCTCCTCGCGCTTGGACACTTTGAAAATGTCCAAGACCCCTGCACACCGGGCGGAAATCCGTGCCGCACATTGGCGAGCGCATTTCAGATCGCGCAGCCGCATGCGAGCGAATTGCAATTGGCGTTGACCAAAACGAGTACCGTAGATACGTTCTATACGGCGCGCATTTCTCAAATGACGTGGAGCAACGACCAAGAAAATGTGTTGTGGGAAGGAGAGGTCAATTCGTACGCGAGTACGGAGCTGGTGGATACCTCAAACAATTCGACGACCGTTGGCATGGATTTTCCGTATTATGTGTATCGTGAAGCAGAAGACAACGACAATCCGTTCGTTGATCTGCCGACGATGACTTCTGATTTTCCAGTGTTGGGCATTCGCAAAAGCGCGCTCGACGCGAATTATTTGTATTACATTCTCTCACTGTCTTCGTACGAAGACGACAGCGCGCTGCTGCACTATCTGAATCCGATTACCTGGTACCAAATCGGCGCCGATTTGTACAGCGCGATGGGGAACTGCGTCGCATGTGTGGTGGGGCAAAACGCAGAGGCATGCAAAAACGCGGTGTGCGATCTTTTGCGCGCGGTGGGACGAATCGGCAATCAACTTGCCAGCGATGAAGATGATCCGTTTGGCACCGCCGCAGGACGATTCGACCAAACGAACTCGGGCGACCAATCCAATTTTGGAATTTTACCGGGAACCAAGAGCCGCGCGGTTTCGATGCAAGGTAGCGCCAACCCAGACAACAACGTTTGGCAAGATGTTCAACGCATTGGTGAAGCGTGCAGCAGTGTGTACGCCGCCGCGAAATATTTGATGGAGTTGGCGTTCGGCACCGAAGACCAAGCGCCATGGACAAAAGCGGATGTGCAGCTCGACGTAAGCGAAGCGCGTTCCACGATTCAACAATTGGATGTACAGTTTCAACGCGTGAACGTCAGCAATGACCGCGAAGGATTTGGGCAGGGCGATGGCGACATGTACATATACTCGACCGTTGGCACACTGGGCGATGCGGATACCGGGACGGGACAGGTCGGCGGCGCGGCATCCCCACTGCCGAACAACAAACTAAAAGATTTGCCGTTTGGCAATGTAGATGTTTTGCGTTTGCCGCAAAATGGAAATCGCGGCATGGGCGATGGGGATTCTTGGTCGCCGAATGCGCGCTTGTTTTCGCATAGTTGGTCGAATTCGCAATTTGTCGCGGGCTTGTATGTACAAATTGTCATGTTCGACGCGGACAATTTTGAAGATGATGAAGTGGGCATCGTGTCCGAGTATTATTCCTTTCAAACGCTGTGGCAATTTGTCAATCAATGCGCGCAAGGGAATGTGCCGGGGTTCGTGCGCGATAACGGAACGAATCAATGCAAAGTGACGCGCACCACGAAAGCGTTCACGCGCGAATATCAAAAAAATAAAGGCGCGCAAGGGAATTGGGGTGTGGAAGGCGCGACCTTTACGTACGAAATTCAAATCACGCCGACGGTTTGGCCCTGATGTGAATTCTGTGCGCCGACGAGAGGCACGCGATGTTCAATCTATTCCTAAAACTAGCCGCACTCTTTGGAATGCTTGCGATTGTGTTGATTCATAGCGCATCGTCATCTGCAATTGCCACCACCAATGCCAACGCGTCATTGAAAAAACCTTCGCCGTGGCTGATGTTTCACCGCGACGCGCAGCACACCGGCGTTGCCAAAGGGAAAGGCAGTGTCAATCCCGCGACGGGTCCGCGCGTGCGCTGGAAATTTAAAGTGACGCAACCGCCAACCACAGAGAATTTTCTCAACTATCGTTGGTATTCCACACTGCCCCTCGGCGACCTCGATGGGGATGGCACGCTCGAAGTTGTCGTGACCACTCCCGACAACAGCGGCGAAGCGAGCCGCGTGATTGCGCTCAAAGATGATCCGACAAAAAGGAAAAATGTACGCAAATTGTGGACGTTCACTTCTCCCGGCGAAAATGTGGATGGCGCGGGTTTCGATCAATACAGCGCGGCATTGGCGGACGCGGACGGCGATGGCAAACTCGATGTGCTTTTTACGTCGAAAGGTGGCATGGTGCGCGCGCTCAAAGGCACGAATGGCAATTTGATTTGGGAATACAACACAACGTTTTTCATCGAAGCGGGTCCGATGATTGCGGACTTGGATGGGGATGGGACGCAAGAGGTGATTGTGCCAACGGGCTGCAAAGATTTGTCATACCCCGACCCACAAAATTGTCCCGCGAAATTATTTGTGCTGCACACGAATCCGAATGGCGGCTCACCGTTTTTTTACAGTGTGGATTTTGCGTACAAACTCGATTCGGGCGAACCCGCGATTATGGATTTGGATCCGAACGATGGCGCAAATCGCAAAGCATTGATTATTCCAACATGGGGCGCACGCCTGCATGTCTTGTGGCGGAAAGCGGATAACAGCATTGTCAATCACAGTTACGATGTGCGCGCATTGGATGACACGCTGCCGCATGATGCGAAAGCTGTCGTTCGCAGTTCGCCACTCGCTTACGATTTTGGGCAAGGACCAACCGGCGTATTTGGCTGGATGCCCGACTACACGATTGGCACGGACGCGCGCATTTCCGCTGTGGGCATCAGCGCGGACATGAACGCGGGCACGGTAAATTTCACACCGCGCTGGACCATCAATCGCGATGATTGGAAATCATCGGTCGCGTTGCTGCCCGTGACGAATCCCCCGCTTGTCGTTACAGGGTATGGCATCGGCACAGACCAAGGCACAGGTCAGTACGGCAAATGCGACCCACTTTCGGGCGGAATCGTCGCCATCAAAAGCAATGGCGATATCGCGTGGGAGAAAAATTTTAACGGCAAGGAAGGCAATGTGCGCGGCTCGGTGGCAATCGCGGATATTGACGGCGATAAAAAGTTAGAAGTTTTACTCACCGTCGGCTGTTATGGAAAAATTCACGCGTACAACGGCGCGAATGGCAAAAAGGAATGGAAATTCCAACTCGGTCCGCGCACAATTGGCACACCCTCCGTCGGCGATTTGAATGGCGATGGGAAATTAGAAATCGTCGTGCCGAGTTATGACGGCAAGGTGTGGGTGCTGCAAGGGGATTAGGGGAATGCACAATGGACAATGCACAACGTGTAATGTTCAATCTTTATGGGAGTGAGTAGAGAGAATGTACGGAACCATCGTTTATCTGCACGTTGCAGGCGTGTTTCTCTTTTTGTTGAGTCACGGCGGCTCGGCGAATGTGGCAATCCAACTCAAGCACGAACGCAATCCTGACCGCATTCGCGCGCTGCTCGATCTCTCGGTATGGTCTTATATTGGTATGTATATTGGATTATTGCTCTTGTTAATTACAGGCATTGTCGCGGGCTTTATGAGTAGTGCATGGGGGCGCGGCTGGATTTGGGCATCTATCATTTTGCTTGTTGTCATGGTTGTGCCGATGGGTTTGCTCGGCTCGAACTATTACGGCAAAGTGCGCACGGCGGTTGGGTTGCAGCCGTACCGCCGCACGGCACAAGTTGAATTGGGTCCTGTGGCAAGCGAAACTGAACTCGCCGCGCTCTTGAATTCCAATCGCCCTCTGATTCTGACAGCCATTGGTTTGGGCGGGCTGTTGATTATTTTGTGGTTGATGATGTTCAAACCGTTTTAGGAAAGAAAAGGAAGGGTGAGATATGACAACTGAAATGACGGATTCATTCGCGCGTTATGCGGGCTGGGCAGCGTACGCAAGCGTTGCCGCGACGATTGTGGGTTTTATTTTTCTGGTCGTGTTTTTTAGCATCGGACAACCGTTCGGCACTCTCAATGACATTTTCAGCGTGTTCCAGGTTCTGTTCATGCTGCCGCTGGTTTGGTACTTGTACACACAATTGCGCGAATCGAATGCAATCCTCAATTGGCTCGCCGTACTCTTTGGGGTTATCGGCATTCTCACGGCGGCGAGTTTTCAAACTTTGCTCGTGTTTGGACGCGTCGGCTATGAACAATCGCTGCCGTACAATCTCGCGGGCGGCGCGGCGATTGGCGTATGGCTCATTATCAGCAACGCGCTCGCGTTGGATCAAAATGTTCTGCCCAACGGCTTGACGTATACGGGAATTGTCGCGGGCATTGGATACATCGTCCTCGTGATTGGTTTTTGGCTCGGCGGGCAATCACATCCGCTCTTTATCGGCGGCGGACTGGCAATGTTAGTCGCGTATTGCGCGTGGGGCATCTTGTTGGGACGTGTATTGCTCAACGTATAGAAGGAATCAACATGCAAATCGAACAGAGTATCATAATCAATTGTCCCATCGGGCAAGTCTTTGCCTTTGTGTCGAATCCCGATAACAACAAGCAGTGGCAACCCGAAGTGATTGAACACAAGATGCTATCCGACGGTCCGATGGCGCTCGGTTCCAAAATGCGGCACGTTAGCAAATTCATGGGCAGACGAATAAAGTCCAACATTAATATTACCGAATTTGCGCCCAATAAAAAATCGCGTTCCACGTTACGTCGGGAACTCTGCCTTATACGATTTATTATCTTCTCGCTCCTGAAGGGGACGGAACGCGCTTTAGTTATCTTGCGGTGATGGAAAGCAATTGGTTTCTCAAATTGATTCAACCTTTGATGATGCGTAGCGCCAAGCGCGTGATAGATGGCGACCTTTCACGACTCAAATTGATTTTAGAAAAAGAAAATCTATGAAAGGCAAACGCATGAACAGCGCGTTGATTGCAGGTGTGCTTGCGGGCATTGTGGGTTTGCTCGTCTTTTTGACGATTCATCATTTTTGGATTCAACCCATTTGGTTCATCCTGCCGCCGGGGTTGTTCATCGCCGCGCTCGGCGGACTCGCGGTCGGTTGGGCGTACAGCGAAATTCAAACTGCACTGCCACCACGTCCGTGGACCTCATTCGCCATTTTTATAATTGTCGCGGCAACCTTGACGCCCGCAATTTTGCTCGCACAACTTCGTCCGCCGCCACTCGACATCAGTAATGGCGCAATCATTGACGGCAGCAGTACGGGTATTGTGATTGCGCGCGTTATCATTGAATTGCTGCTTACGGCAACGTTGGTTGGCGCATTGATTGGATGGCTGCTCGTGCGTACACCGCAAGCCGCGCTCGCGATGGCAATCGCCAGTCTCGTGTTCGCAATCGGTCCCGGACACAACATTCCATTTCTTGGCAATACGCCCGTTGTTGGAAAAGGCATTGTCTTGCTCGTTGCCATCATTGCCACTTCCGCCATTGTGTTGGTGGAGAGCAATGCGTTCCTAGCGCGTTTCAGTTTCGAGTGAAAGGAGTTCACTATGGTTTCCAGCGTCATCACAATCGTCATTCTCATTGCGTTTGTTGCGTTGTTCGCGTGGCTTACGTGGCGCGCGGTGCGCGCGAAAAGGTTGTGGGTGAAAATTGTCGGCGGATTGCTGGCGGGTTTGCTCACGCTCTTGTTTGCTCTGATTACGTTCGCGATGGTCAAAGGACTGTACGACCTCACGCGTCCCTATCCTGTCGCGTCCGTGAATGTGACCATTGCGGGGACGCCCGAACAAATCGCGCGCGGCGAACATCTCGCATTGGTTTTGTGCGCGGGGTGTCATTCTCAAAATGGACAATTACCTTTAACGGGCGGAAATAATTTGAGCGATGATTCCGGATTGCCGCTCGGCGATATTTACGCGCCGAACATCACGTCTGCGGGAAAAATTCAAGAGTTTTCTGACAACGACTTGTATCGCATCTTGCGAACGGGAATTGAACCGAGTGGTCATGCCTCGTTTATGGCGGGCGTCACCGCGCGCTATATGAGCGATGAGGACGCGCAAGCGGTCATCGCATATTTGCGACAATCGCAAGCAGTTGAAAAGCAAACGCCGCCGATTTCGTATTCCCCTTTGCTCACGCTTTTGGGTGGTGTGGGTTTATTAGGCATCAGCGTTCCTGACCCATTGCAACCGGTTACGGCGCCGCCCAAAGCGGTGACGAATGAGTACGGCGAATATGTGGTGCGTTTTCTTGATTGTCGCGGGTGCCATGGTCCAACGCTTTCGGGCGATGCGCTCCCGCCCGCGCCACCCGGCGCGTCGAATCTTACCGTCATCGTTCCGAATTGGAGCAAACAAGATTTTTTTCAAGCGATGCGCACGGGTGTAGATGTGACGGGACACCAAATCAATCCGCCGATGCCGTGGAAACAAGTCGGTCTGTTGGACGATGTAGAACTCGAAGCGTTGTACGAATATCTGCACGGGCTGACGCCGATTGTGGCGAAAAAATGAAAGGAGCTTTGAGATGAACGCACAACGGATACCCAATCTAAGTCGGCTCGCGTATGCAAATGGAATCCTCGGCGCGCTCGCCGTAATCCTCATCTTTATCTTTTTCGCGGTGGGCGAACCATTCGGGACGCTTAACGACATTACTGGCTTGTTGTGGGGCTTGACGCTTGCGCCGCTCATGTATGTATTTTATCAACGCGCTGTGCCGCGCACGCCGAATGTAACCATTGCGTTCGGCGCGGGGCTCATCGGCTGCGCCGCGTTTATCGCACTGCAATTGCTTCTCGTCCTGCGCGTCCTCACGTTCGAGCAGCAGTATGGACCCCTCACGCTGACTTACGGTTTGATTGGTGTGTGGATGATTCTGGTGAGCCGCGCCGCGCGGCGCGCCGGAGAACTCGCGCGCGGCTTGGCGTGGTTCGGCATTGCGATTGGAGCCATGTGGGCGCTGACGAGCGTGTTGACATGGCTGGGCGGACCGATACCGAGTGATATGAGCGCGCTGGCGGACCCCTCCAAGATCAATCCGTTTTTGCTGGTCAGTTTCATCTCGTTCTTTTTCGCATATATCGCGCAACCCATTTGGGCGCTGTGGCTCGGGCGCGTATTCAAGCATCCGACTGCGCGGACTGCGAGCGTCAGTGCGGTCACAGGAGAATGAAGATGAAAGAATCTGCGGCAACCAAAACGAAAGAGACTTTTTTCGAGCGGCACGCGTGGAAAGTGTTCTTGGGCTTGAGTATCATCATCACGCTCTTTGGTCTGGGCGACATGCTCACAGGCGGCTCGACGTTCGAAAGCGGCGAGGGTCCCACGCTGCAAGGAATCTCTGGGATGACTTGGACGCAATTGCAAAGCGCCAGCCCCAACGCAGCGACCATGATTGATTATCTTGTTCGCGCTGGAGGCGCGCATCTTTTCGTGCTTGGACTTTTGAGCATGGTAGTTGCCGCAACTGCATTCCGACGCGGTGAGCGTTGGGCATGGTACGCCATGTGGCTCTGGCCTCTTTGGTTGGCATTGATCATCTTGGTCTTGCTCAGCGCGTATAAACAGCCGGGTCCAGGAATCCCACCGCCGCTTGTCTCGGGTTCCATCTTTTTCATTCTTGCGGTACTGACGTTGGTGCTGTCGTATCGTAAATTTTTTCCAAAGCCACAGCCACGAGCCCTCGGCGCGAACGAGCAAGCATCTTAATTTCGGGAAGGAGATGGAAATGAAAAATCAACTCACCCGCAACGCTGATTGGGCAGCGTATATGAGTGGAATCACGGCGCTACTCTCATTCGCCGCCTACATCGCGTTTCTCGTATTCGATCTCCCAAAGACAATGCAAAGCGGGAATATCAGTCAGCAAACACTGACGGGCGACCTCATTGGACTCTTTCAAGCATTGAGCGCATTGTTCATGATTCCAATCGCGCTCGCGCTGCATCAACGCGTCGCAGCGCGCTCGGTAGTTGCTAGTCGTGTAGCGACAGTGATTGGCATTGTTGGAATGAGCATCTTGATTGCATTTAGTGTTCTCATCCTTTTGCGAGTGATGACAGAACCGCAGTCGGGGATGCAGACTGCATTGGCATTTGGGGCGATTGGCATATGGCTCGTCATTGCGAATTATTTTTCACATGAGAACACACTGCCCGCGCGTCTTGCGTGGCTGGGCATCTTTATCGGTGCGGCGTATATGTTGTTCGCGATTGTGTTTTCGATTTCCGGTGCGGCGAATGTGGAATCCTCAGCGGCGCTGCAATCCAACATCCCATTTCTCATCGGCTATGCGGCTTTGAGTCTGTCGAGTTTCATCCTGTTTCCGGTTTGGGCAATTTGGCTTGGACGTGTCCTCCAAACGAGAACGAGGGTCAACACCGTGGCGGGCGCGGTGCTGTGAATTGCAAAGCAGTGAGGAGAACCTTGGGAGTGATTAGCAAATGAATAGGCAACCAACCCCCACTCCGGAGACGCGTTTGACCGCGCTCGATTATTTTTTCCGCGCGCTCATCGTATTTTCCTTTTTTTTGTACGGCGTTGCCATCTACGATAATCTCGCTCACAACTTTGCCTCGATTTCTACCTACAGCTATTTGCTACATATAGTTGCTGTCGGTTTACTCTGTCCAAGTCTTTTGGTAGTGAGCGGGCTGATCATCTGGCGCGTCCCTGGTAATAATGTGGGGCGTTTCATGCTCTTGTTGGGTCTCGGCGCGCTTGGTTGGCAGTTCAGTTACGATGCCGGTTCCCCCGAGCTGGAATTTGTGCTCAAATTTTTGTTCTTTATCTACTGGTTCGGCTTGGCGTTCCCTTCACTCATCTACCTGATGTTGAGTTTTCCCAGCGGGCACATTTACCCGCCCAGTTGGGTGCCCTGGGTTTGGGCGTTCGCCATCATCAAATTTGCCGGCACCGTGCTTGAACTGGCGACCGTCGCGCCGGGCGACCCGATTTCCGCAATTGTGTTTGGAGAGACAGCCAACCTGTTTTTCGTGCCAACGCTGCGCCCTTTCGCCGTTGTCATTAGTGCAACGATTGGCTCGAATGGACTCTGGTATTTGCTCGGCGTCATCGCCGGATTTATTTCCCTTGTGCTGCGGTACCGCGATTCGAACTACCGTGAACGTCAGCAGATCAAATGGGTGGTCTGGTCGTTCGCCCTCTTAACGCTGTCTGCGCTCGTTGTCGCGCTAATCACAGTAGTTGGGCTTATGACGAATCCGTCGGCGGGAGATGCCACTGGCGCGATATTCTTTGTTGCAATCCTGGTCGTGATCTTGTCCATTGGCATCTCAATTCTGCGCTATCACTTGTTCGATATTGACGTTATCATCCGCCGGACGGTCACTTACGCAATTCTGGGGCTTTTGCTGGCGATGCTCTATTTTGCGAGTGTTATCGTCTTGCAGCAACTCTTTGCGGCAGTAACAAGACAGCGGAATGAATTCATTACTGTGCTTTCGACTCTCGTCATCGCTGCGTTATTCATACCGCTGCGAAATCGCATTCAGCGCACGATTGACAAACGATTTTATCGAAAAAAGTACGACGCGCAGGAGGTGCTGACCAAGTTCGCGGAGACCGTGCGCGACGAGACAGACTTGGAAACGTTGTCACAAGAGTTGATTCATGTAGTGAACGAAACGCTCCAGCCGCGCTCGGTGACACTTTGGTTGAAAAAACCAGATGACCGCCATTAAGTTCTGGACAAAGCCGTCATGAAAAGTCAATCGCAATTGATTGCATCGCGTTACGCCAGTCGGGTTTATAATTCGTGCGATGAGATTTTCTCGCACCGCGCCTCGAATCACGTTCCTTATCGCGTTGATGCTGTTGAGCGATATGACACTTTTGCTTGCTCAGCGCATCAGCGCACCATCTGACGGTGTACGAGTTGAATTTGGTGACCTCAATTCGATTTATCAACCGGATGGGCTTGTCGTCGTACCGTATGAAACGAATTCGCCCTTTCGCCGAAATGACATCGTAATCGCCGTGGCGGGACATTCGATGCTGGAATGGGCGAACCTTATGGGAGATACGAGTGTCGCGCGTCCCTTGTGGCGCGAAGGAGACACCATTGAATACATTGTCCGACGCGGTGAGGCGCAAGTAACATTACCGATTACTCTTGGTGATTTTCCTATCGGGGCATGGTTCGCAGAATATTGGGGCAACATCTTGCCCGCGCTGCTGATGTTTGGAATTGGCGCGTATGTGTTTGCGCGGCGTCCGCACGAACGCGCCGCGCAGCTTTTATTTTTGACGACGACGTGTCTATTGACGCTCGTCGTCATCCAGTGGCTGTCCCTTTCCATACAAGAATTTATCGAAGGACTGGCGTATGTCATTCCGCGCAGTCTCATTATCCTGATTTATCATTGCATGTGGAGTACGCTGCTCTGGTTCATTCTCATTTTTCCAAAACCTCAACCGTGGCTCATCCGTGCGCGCTGGATTGTTCCTTTGCTGTATCTCTTGCCTTTGCCGATTTTCATTTTTTATCTGGGGATTACATTCTATCTCGAACCGAATCGCATTCTTTGGCATGGTGATTGGGTCACAGTGAGTGACCGCATCGCCTTGGGGTATGGGATTGCATGCGTCATCGCACTCGTATTGAGTTATCGCAACGCGCGCCGCGATCCGATTGCGCGCTTGCAAGCGCATTGGGCAGTTTCAGGATTTGTTCTGTCGCTCCTATTGATTGTCACCCTGAATATGTTGCCGAAAAATATTTTAGGCGCGCCCATTTTGGCTCGGCGGGAGCTAGGATTCTTGTTGCTTCCCATTCCGATCGGGCTTGGGGTTGCCATCTTGCGTTATCGGCTCTTTGAAATTGACCGGCTCATCAATCGCGCGTTGGTCTACGGCGCGTTGACCGCGTGCATTGCCGTCGGTTATCTCATCATCGTCGGCGGATTTGGCGCAATGTTTCAAACGAATGAAAAGTTCGCGCCCGCATTGTTCGCCACAATAGTGATGGGTATTTTGGTTCTGCCGCTTCGCTCCCGCTTGCAAGGTGGGGTGAATCGCATCGTCCCACTTTCGGCAAGCATATCGACAAAGGACGATTCATCCAAACATGTCGAGACCTCCGCGAGCCCGTTAACACAACGTCCTCGACGTTGGAACTTCGCGCGCGTATTCTGGATTTTTTCATTTCTTATTGCATGCGGACTCGTTCTTGCGTCTATTCCAACTTATTTTTTCGAGCTCGGGACCGTGACCAGTGTCGAACGCGCAGCGGCGGAAATGATTGGTTCGGTGGCGCTTTATTCCCCTTCACCTATATTCGAGTTCTGGATGGATTTGAGCATTGCCACCGCATCTCTTACCGCGTCCTTTTTATCTCTCGCACTCGCCGTACTGGTCTTTCTCCGCCGGGGACAGGATCGCGTCGGCTTTGTCGTCTCGCTTACGCTGTTGATCTATGGCGTCGTAATGACGGGACCGATGGAGTTCCTGCTGCTGTATTTGACGGGGTCTAGTGTTCTCGCACTCGATGCGCAAGCGTTCCTTTGGGTGCCGTTCATGATCCTGTTTTATATTTTCCCTGACGGAACTTTCATGCCGCGCTCAACACGTTGGCTCGCGCTCGCGCTCTTGCCCCTGGGATTTGGCTTGATGTTGATAACACCACAATTTTACCAAGCCAACTACAACGCCTTGCTCTGGCTGTTTCTCGCGGGGTATGTACTTTTCTCTTTTACAGGTCCTGTCGCGCAGGTGTATCGTTATCGACGCACCGCTGACGAACGACAACGGCGCCAAATTAAATGGGTAGGTGTTGGGCTACTGTGTTATACACTTGCAGGAACACTCATCCCTGCCATGTGTGTTGTGCTGGCGCGACAAATCGCGCTGCCCCGCGATGCGAATTTCTTGTTGCTGCTTTTAGTATTTCTCGCGCGTCTGGCATGGTGGATTGGGCTAATCGCGCTGCCCTTGACTCTAGCGATTGCAATTCTCCGCTACCGTCTGTGGGATATTGATGTGTTCGTGAATCGCGCGCTGGTCTATGGCTCGTTGACCGTACTCGTTCTGGCGGGCTATGTCGTGCTGGTTACTACATTGGGCGCGCTGTTTCAGACGAGCGGTAACTTGATCGTTTCGCTGGCAGCAACTGCTGCGATCGCGGCATTGTTTCAACCTTTGCGGGAGCGCTTGCAGCGCGGCGTCAATCGGCTGATGTACGGCGAACGCGATGAGCCGTATTCCGCCCTCTCGCGTTTAGGACAGCGGCTCGAAGCAACCCTCGCGCCCGATGCCATCTTGCCCGCAATCGCCGAAACCGTCGCCCAAACTTTAAAACTACCCTATGCGGCAATCGCCCTCGCGGACTATGCTGCCGAATCCGCCGCGAGTTTGACGCCAAACACTCAGGAAAAGTTCGTCGCTTCGTACTCAAGTGCTGCTTGGATTCCTCATGCTTCATCGCTCGAGCGCTTTCCATTGGTCTATCAGCATGAAACGATTGGCGCGCTCGTCGTTGCCCCACGCGACAACGACGAGGGATGGAACCAAGCGGATCGTCAATTGTTGAGTGATTTTGCGCGCCAAGCCAGTGTCGCCGCGTATGCGGTGCGTGTGACAATGGATTTGCAACGCTCGCGCGAACGCCTCGTCACCGAACGCGAGCAGGAACGCCGCCGGATTCGACGCGATCTGCACGATGGTTTGGGTCCCGCGCTTGCCAGCATCACGCTCAAACTAGATGCCACGCGCAATCTGCTTCCGCCTAACGCAGGCGGGAGCGCGCAATTATTAAAAGAGTTGAAAGCACAAACGCAAGGCGCCATCGCTGACATTCGCCGCTTGGTGTATGATTTGCGTCCGCCCGCGCTCGATGAATTGGGACTCGTCGGCGCGTTGCGCGAATATGCAACACGCGTGCGTTCGGACGAATTAGAAATATCCGTGCAAGTGTCTGAACCATTGCCGCCTTTGTCTGCCGCGCTTGAAGTCGCCACCTACCGAATCATCACCGAAGGACTTGTGAATGTGCAGCGTCACGCGAACGCGCACCATTGTTTTGTGGCAATTGGCGTGAACGGCGATTTGGAATTGGAGATTCAAGATGATGGCGCGGGATTGCCCGACACCTACCACGCGGGTGTCGGATTGACTTCGATGCGCGAACGCGCCGCAGAATTGGGCGGAACGCTGGTGATTGAAAATGTCCCGGAGGGCGGAACGCGCGTGATGGCGAGATTGCCACTGGCGAAAGATGAAGGAGGATGATTTCACAAAGTGAAATCGAGATGAAGGAAGAATTAAATCGAAAATCCGAAATCTGAAATCTGAAATCGAAAAATGGACCCCATTCGCATTCTCATCGCTGATGACCACCCGCTATTCCGCGACGGTGTACGCGCGCTATTGCAATCCATTCCCGAATTCCAAGTCGTTGGCGAAGCGGCAACGGGCGAGCAAGTCATTCAACAAGCGCACGCGCTCCAGCCCGATGTCGTTTTGATGGACATTCAGATGCCAGGGGTCAACGGCATCGAAGCCACGCGCCGCATTGTCCAAACGAGTCCGCACATTGGCATTATCGTGGTGACGATGTTTCAAGATGACGATTCAGTCTTTGCAGCGATGCGAGCTGGCGCGCGCGGCTATATTTTAAAAGGGGCTGACCAAGACGAAATGATTCGCGCAATTCGCGCCGCAGCGAATGGTGAAGCGTTGTTCGGTCCCGAAATCGCCAAACGCTTGATGAATTTTTTCTCCGGTACAAAACCTCCGCAAATTTTCCCCGAACTCACCGACCGCGAGCGCGAAATTCTTCAGCTCATCGCGCAAGGTTACAACAACGCGGAAATTGCTGACAAACTTGCGCTCGCCCCGAAAACCGTCCGCAATCACATCTCCAACATTTTTTCCAAGCTTCAAGTTGCCGACCGCGCCCAAGCGATTATCAAAGCGCGCGACGCGGGCTTGGGGTGACAATAACTTGGTCTCCTTGTTGTCGTGCATCCGTAGCACCCCCAATCTATAAAGAGCCTAGTAAAACGCCGCTTCCCAGATAGTTCAGATAGAGAGCGATTTGTACCATGTACAATGCGGATGTTGCGCTCCTTTGACACCTCTCACGCTTTTCTTATAATGTGTAAGAAATCACGTTCTTGCTTTTCATTTAGACATGCGCTTTCTTTTTTTTATCGAATCAACTCTTACACGGCTTAAGGACAAGGTGTGTTGACTGGCTCGGCGCGTTCGCAGTGGTGCTCCTGCTCTTAATTGCGCGCGTGACGAACGTTGCTGCCCATCCCCTCGGCAATTTCACGATTAACCACTATGCGCGTCTTGAAATCGCACCGACACAAGTTCAACTTTATATTGTGTATGACTTTGCCGAAATTCCGACGTTTCAAGCGAAACAAATACTGGATGTGAACGCTGACGGCAATTTGACGCAGGACGAACGCACGAAGTATCTCGCCGCCGTGTTAAAGGAAACAACCTCGAACCTCGCCCTTACCATCGGAGGTAAACGCGCCGAGTTATCGCTTGTTCCAAACTCCGCGCAGCTGGAATTTTTGCAGGGGCAAGGCGGATTGGAAATCATGCAGGTCCGCGCGCGCTACACGACTGCGCTTGATATGAACAGTGTCCCTGTCGTGATTCAGTATCGCGATGACAATTATCGCGAGCGGCTGGGATGGCGTGAGATTGTTGCAAAACCCGTCGGCGACGTGGCGATTACGCAATCCAATGTCCGCACAACCGAAACCAGTGACGAGTTACGGAAATATCCCGACGACTTGTTGTCGAATCCACTGAGTGACCGTGAAGCATCGTTGACCGTAACTCGCAATCCAAATCCGACAGTGGCAGCAAGTACCGAATCTCACTCAAATTCAAATTCGATTCTCATTGTCGCGCTGGTTCTCGGTGTAATCGCTGTGGTCTCTCTGCTTGCCGCGTTTTTTCTTTTGCGTGCCAAGCCCCCCGTCGCTCGATAGATGCAATGTGGCTGCCCGTCTTACTCGTAGTAAGAAATGAAAAGGAGTAATTGAGAATGGCAGTTCAATCCACAATGCAAAAATCCACCCACCCACTTATCAAGTGGATCTACCTCGCGCTCGGCGGTGTGCTGGCGCTCGGCATTTTGTATGTTCTCATTTTCGGACAAATCTCTGCTGACCCTTCTACGTCAAATCGTACCCCCTTGAGTGAGGCGGGCATTACCTTTATTCAAAGCACCTTACAATCCTCTGCGACAAACCCGCTACTCGCAATCATTGCCCTGGGCGCAGCGTTTCTCATCGGCGCGCTCCACGCGTTGACGCCAGGACACAACAAGACTCTGACTGGAACATATCTTGTCGGCTCACACGCGCGTTTGCGCGATGCCGTTCTGTTGGGCGCAACAACAGCGCTTTCGCACACCGCCAGCGCGTTAGTGATTGGTGTTCTCGCCGTTTCGACGATTGGACAACTCGTCAGTACAAAATATCTTCAGTGGGTGGGAATTCCTTCGGGGTTGTTGACGATGGCGTTAGGGCTTTATCTTTTGTGGAAAAACACGCGCGGCGATGGACACACGCACAGTGATTCTGACCATTCTCATTCGCACGACCATCCGCATCCCCACGCGCACAACCACGAACACTCGCACGAACATTACCATCCCACTACCGATACCGTTACACTCGGGGGATTGTTTGCAATGGGCTTGATGCACGGCATTGTGCCGACGATAGACGCGTTGGCGATTATTCTCGTCGCGTTGAGCGTGAGTCAAATTGCGTTGGGTGTAGGTTTGGTTGTTGCATACAGTGTGGGCATTGCAGGAGTATTGATTGCAGTCGGCGCGTTATTTTTACGCGCGCAGCGCGTGATAGTGGACAATCCGCGTTTTGAGCGACTCGCAGACCGCGCGACATTGATTGCCGCAATCGTGGTTATTCTTTTTGGGTTGTCCCTTTTTCTGCGAACGCTGCTGGCTGTGGGATTGCACGATTAAAAAGTTGGTCGTCTGCCGCGAAATTCCTACGAGGCGTAAGGGTTTGACTTGACAAACCCTGCGCGTTTGAGGTATATCAGAGTGCGTCAGTCATCCATTTCACCTCAAAGGAGAGTCTTATATGAACGCAAAGCTGCGTTACCTCTTGTTCGTTCCGCTTGCCGCCGCCTTCTTCTTCATTGCCGCCTTTCCCGCCTCAACCAATGCGAATCACGCATGGGGCAATTACCACTGGGCGCGCACCGCCAATCCCTTCACCATCAAAGTCATTGACAGCATGGCGACAGCTTGGGATGATAACCTCGACGCTGCCATCAGCGATTGGAACGCCTCTTCTGTAATGAACGTCACAAAAGAGGCGGGCGCGAGTGACAATACAACACGCAGGCAGTGTCGTCCCGTCAAAGGCAAGGTACGTTCATGCAATTACACCTATGGCACCAACGGATGGCTCGGTCTCGCGCAAATCTGGGCGAATGGCAGTCACATCACGCAGGGTACAGCAAAAATGAATGATTCGTACCTTTCCTCTGGATACACAGAGACGAATCGTCAGCATGTCATCTGTCAGGAAATCGGTCACGATTGGGGACTTGACCATCAGGACGAATCGGGCGCTGACCTCAATACCTGTATGGATTACGATGACGCGCTCGGCAACCCCGACCCGAATCAACATGACTATCTGCAATTAGAGACCATCTACGCGCATCTTGACAGCTCCTCCACCATCGGCGCCGCGCCCGAAGCGTTTATTAACGCGAATTTGAGCAAACAGGGGCAATGGGGCAGCTTATTACGAACATCCGCCAATGGACACACCTCATTGTTTGTCCGCAATTTTGGCGGCGGGAACAAAGTATTCACCTTTGTCCATTGGGCTAAGTAGGAACATTCGACCCACTCCGAAAGAGAAAACAAAAAAGCGTGCGGGGAGATTTTCCCCGCACGCTTTTTGATTCCGTACAAAATTGGTTTAACACGCTCGACGCCGCGCGGCAAGGAATATGCCACTAGCGAGCAAAAGTAAGCCGACAAAAAGCGCAGTGCCAAAAGACGACATCGCCGCACCCGTTTGCGGCAGGGGCAACGCGGGGGGAACGCTGGTGATGGCTGCGCTGCCCGAACCTTGGTCGCCACGCGCGTCCAATTCCACACTCGACAGCGGGGGAACGTCGAGTCCCGTCTCCAATTCGAACTCGCCTTGCGTGTTGGCGGTGGTGGTAAAGGTATGACTGCCGCTGTCCAATTTGACCGTAACGGTTACGTTCTCATTCGGTTTGAATCCTTCGCCAAAAATTTTTAGTTTGCCGTCACCAAAGGATGGAGTGACGGACGCATCCACATCTTGGGCGTGCGTGACTCCGCCCAACGACGTGAAAAGCGCGAGACTCATCAGTGCAGCGACGAGAAGGGAAAGTACTCGAGCTGGTGCGAACTTGAAATTACACATTTGGCTTTGCCTCCTGAAGCGGAATAATTTGCTTGTCTCACGAAAGCGGGCATGAGAATCGCTGCGCCGCTTGCAATTTTGATTAAGTTGACGATACTCTCATTTCGCTTGCGAACTGCTGCTGCCTCCCTGTGTCAATATGATGTATTCGCAAGGACACTGTGAGTTATCCGTTTGTTCCCGTCCCAGCAAAGATATGTTTGACAAGTTGACACTCAATTCCTATAATGTGTAAGAGTTTAACGGAGTTATAGTATGCCACACAAATTCACAATTCCCCAATTCAAATTGAATCGCAAGGGCATGGCGCGTTTCCTCGGCACCCTCGAAGCGCGGATTATGGAAATCGTCTGGAAAAAAGAAACGGTCAGCGTCCAAGACGTCTGCGACAAGATGGGCAAAGGCGCAAACTACAAAACGGTCATGACCGTTATGAATCGGCTTGTCGAAAAAGAATTTTTGGAACGCAAAAAAGTCTCGCGCGCGTTTGTGTACAGCGCGCGCGTGAACCGCGCGGAATTTTTGGAGCAGGTGTCGCATCAAATCGTTGCGGGCTTGGTGAGCGACTTTGGTGATTTAGCCATGGCGCAATTTGTGGATGTCTTGGGCGAACAGGACCCTGACGCGCTGGCGACGTTGCAAAAAATGGCAAGAGAACGCAGCAAGCAAAAATAACAAATGGCTACTGAACTCATACCCACCGATTCGAATTCATTTCCGCCCGCGCAGCATGTGTCATGCGCGCAGCGCACTGCGACTTTCATTTTAGTCGCGTTGTGTGCGTTAGGCGGTGGTATGCTCTTATTGCTTGGGGTCGTTGTGACAATGTTTGCCGAGACGCTCGTGCCGCATATCGTCGAGTTTTGTCTCTTGGCGTGGCAATCGCTCTCCGTTCACGTTGCGTATCGTTTGATGTTCTTGGCTTTGATCGTGCTTGTCCTTTCGGCGCTTGCTTTTCTGGTGCGTCTGTGGTGGCATGCGCGCTTGACCAAAAAGCATGTGCAAGAGCTCTTGACACAAAAGCGCGAGCTTTCGGGAAAGCTCTTGCGTGTGGCGAATCAACTCGCGCTCACCGCTTGTGTGGACCTCGTCGCTGCACCGCAACCCTTTGCCCTTTGTTATGGTTGGCGCAGCCCGCGTGTGTTGATCACAACGGGCTTGGTAGAAACGTTGGATACACAAGAATTAAAAAGCGTTCTCGCGCATGAGCAATATCATCTGGTACAGCATGACCCCTTCAAAATTCTCATCGCCCGCGCGCTGCGCGACGCGGTCATCTTTTTTCCTGTCTTGAAGGATTTAGTAGAAAACTATTTGCTTCTCCAAGAAATCGCAGCAGACCAACATGCGCTCGCGCATGGCGCCACGCGCGAGACGTTGGCAAGCGCGCTGTTAAAAGTGTTTCGTTCGCCAGCATGGGACACACTCGGCGTCGGCGCGTATTCATCGTTCGGCGAACGCGTCCAGCACTTGGCACAGCCGCAGCGGAAATTCAATTGGCGCATCTCTTGGGCACGCGTCGTTATTAGTGTTGTAGCCGTGATATTCCTCTTACTGGCGGTCCTGCATCCCATGGCGCCGATGGCGCTCGGCGAAGCGTTACATGCTGATTGCCATCACGTTGCGACATTGGATATTCATTCGCTTTCTGTTTCAAGCGCCTAATTTTTTTGGTTTCAAGTCTTATCAGATGTAAGAAATAAAATGAACAAACACAAGCTTCGTTTTCAGCTAAAGTGTGCTGCAATCAACCTCGTACCCAGTGCGATAATTTTTACCATCATCGTGTCGGGCGCTGCACTCCATGTGTCGTGGTTCGAATTGTCGTGGAGTAACGATGTGCTGTTTGTTCTCCTTGCGCTTGCGGGACTCTTGCCACTCACCAAACTCCCGCTGTTGTTTCTCAACGTCCAAGACCCGCCCTTCTGGCAGTTCGGCGCGTGGGCAGGCGCAAGTGCGCAAGAACGCGCCGCTCAAATCGAGTTGCTTGAAGAACATCTGAAGGATCCGTCACTGGCAGTCGGAGCCACTACACGATGAAACCGATGACACGCAATAAAAAACGCGTGCGCCTGCCGTCCGAGTCGAAGCGAAACCTTTGGATTCTGATCGCGCTCGCCCTAGTTGGCGCACTCGCAGCGTTGGTATGGTGGTTCACTTCGAATACGCCCGCAACAAATTCGACTGCACTTGCCGCATTGAGCACACGCGATTTTCACGCGCTGGCATTTCATCCACAGAATCCCGAGGTGCTTTTCTTTGGGCATCACGGCGGCATGATGCAGAGCAGCGATGGCGGCAAGAGTTGGAGTTCGGTGGCTTCGCTCCAACAGGACGCCATGTCCATCGCCATTCCGCGCAGTGATGCGAATCTTGTTTTCGTCGCGGGACACAATGTTTTGAGTACAAGCAATGACGGCGGAAAAACCTGGGATGCGCTCACTACAAATTTGCCCGGCACGGACATTCATGCCTTTGTTGTGAATCCAATGAATGCGCGCGAATTTTATGCGTACGTCGCGGGCTTTGGTTTGTTTAAAAGTGTAAATGGCGGGGCAATCTGGACGAGCTTGAATCGCACCGTACCGCCCAGCACATCGAGCATCGTCCTGGGCAGCCATATGCCCCAAACCATGTTCTTGGGCAGTGGACAGGGTTTGTTCAAGAGCAGCGATGGCGGGGCAATCTGGACACGCGTTTCAACACCCGCTTTTCAAGCGGCGATTGCGCTCGCGGTCAATGACCAAGATGAATTGTTCGCCGCAACTGAACGAGGCGTTTTCAAAAGCAGCGACAATGGCGCGGCTTGGACGCGTTTGAATGTGGAATCAGGTGTGACCCTCGCGCTCGCCATGAGCCCTTCCAATCCCCAGCGCATTGTGATTGTGAATGATAAAGGTCAAGTCTTTCGGAGTGATGATGGTGGTGTGACGTGGAACAAATAAGTGGCGAGCCGCTGTTGGCGGAGAAAAAAACGCGCCGCTCGCCAGTGTGGATTTTTGGCGGAATGTTTATGGTAGTCGCGATTGTCCTTGTGCTGCTCGCTTGGGCCGTCCAAACCAAAAGCGCCCCCCCACTCGCCTCAGGTGTCGCGCCCGATTTCAAGCTCCAGACGTTTGATGGACAAAATATTACGTTGTCCGAACTGCGCGGCAAACCGGTCATTCTCAATTTTTGGGCGTCCTGGTGTATTCCGTGTCGTACCGAAGCGCCAATCCTCGAGCGTGCGTGGAAGGAGTATCGCGAACGCGGGGTAATCATTCTTGGGGTGGATTATGTGGATACGGAATTGGCAGCGGAAAAATTTATTCAAGAATACGGCATGACCTACCCGAACGGCCCTGACCTTGGCACGCGCGTATCGCAAAAATATCGCATCACAGGCGTGCCTGAAACCTATTTCATCACGCGTGAAGGAAAAATGTTGAGCGGGATTGACGCGAACGGACGCGCGTATGCAAATTGGATTGGACCGATTGGTGAAAGTTCTTTGCGCGAACGGATTGAAAAATTGTTGAGTGAATGAGGCAACTATGAACACACTCGGTTCGATTTCCCTCACCGTTGCATTTGTCGTGACAATTTATTCTGCCATTGCCGCCTTTCTCGGCGGGCGGCGCAATATTCCCGAATTGGTGAACAGCGCGCGTAATGGCGTCATCGTGCATGCCGTGCTCACTACGATTGCGTTTCTCGTAATCATCTATGCATACGTCACGCGCGATTTTTCGCTCGCGTTGGTAGCAAAGTCCTCTTCGCGCGATTTATCACTCTTGTTGACGCTAACAGCCGTATGGTCGGGGCAAGCCGGCTCACTTTTGTTTTGGACGTGGATTCTTTCGTTGTACGGACTCACGGCGATTTTACGCAACTGGACAAGTAATCGTGACTTGATGCCGTATGCGATTGGCGTATTGATGGCGCTGCAAATCTTTTTCGCGTTCATGTTGAATTTTGTTTCGAGTCCCTTCAAATTGATGGAGGTGATTCCGCTTGACGGCGCAGGGCTGAATCCCTTGTTGACACATCCATTGATGTCGGCGCACCCGCCGATGTTGTATTTAGGTTATATCGGTTTCACGATTCCGTACATCTTTGCGATGGCAGCGCTGCTAAGTGGACACATCACTGATTCATGGATTCGCGCGACGCGGCGGTGGACTCTGATCGCGTGGATGTTTTTGGGATTGGGCTTGCTCATTGGTGGACGATGGGCGTATGACGTGTTGGGCTGGGGCGGCTATTGGGGCTGGGACCCTGTGGAAAATTCCGCGCTAATGCCCTGGCTTGTGGGAACCGCGTTTTTACATTCGGTAATGGTGCAAGAACGCAAAGGGACACTCAAAGTGTGGAATCTCGGTCTTGTGATTCTCGCCTTTGTTCTCACTGTGTTTGGCACTTTCCTCACGCGCGCAGGCATCATTCAATCGGTGCACGCGTTTGCAACATCGGAAGTGGGCGCGTGGTTTCTCGGTTTCATTGCCCTCGTCGCTCTGGCTTCGATGGCGCTCCTCTTTTATCGGTTGCCAATGCTTCGCACAAACAGCGAATTCGATTCGCTACTTTCGCGCGAAGTCTTGTTTTTGCTCAACAACGTTCTCTTTATCGCCGCGGCGATGGCGATTTTGATTGGAGTGATCTGGCCCCTCATCAGCGAACTCCTTACGGGACAAACTCTCACCGTCGGACCGCCGTACTTTAATCTCGTCATCGGCATCATTCTTGTTGGAATCTTTTTATTGATGGGCGTGATTCCCCTCATCGGTTGGGGCGGCGCGACAATTTCGAAACTGAGACGCAAAGTCATCGCGCCGTTGCTTCTCACTGCGCTGTTTGTCGCGTTCACCTTTATTTTGGGCAATCGCGATGTCATTCCCTTATTCGGTATGGCGCTCGTCGGATTCGTGATTTTCACGACACTCGCCGATATGATTTGGGCGACGCGGGCGCGCCAAAAAAATACACGCGAAAATTTTTTCGCCGCGTTCGGACAACTGCTCAATCGGAATCATCGGCGCTACGGCGGCTACTTGATTCATCTCGCGATTGCAATTATGGCGATTGGTATCATCGGTTCGCGGAACTATGAGACGGATGAAGTGCGAGCGATGCAAATGGGCGAGAGTTGGGAAACACGCGGGTATACGATTGTCTTTGAAAATTTCACGCCAAACATTCCGAACGGCGAAGGGATTACTGCACAAGCGACGCTCGGTGTGTATCAAGATGGGAACCGCATCACGACGATGCAACCTTCCTCCACGTACTATCCGCGTCAACAGCAAAACATGACCGACCCTGCGATTTATGGCGACGCGCCATTTTTTCGACGCGATGTGTATGCGATTATTCAGGGGTGGGAAGATAATTTCGAATACGTGAGTTTTCGCGTCTATGTAAATCCAATGGTTGCGTGGGTGTGGTTGGGCGGCATCTTGTACCTGCTCGCAGTGATTGTTACAATGTTCCCTGATCCCCAAGAGAAAAAATCGCGCGCGCAAAGTTGGGTGGAACAAGGTGCCTACGCGTTTTCGAAACCGAATGAGTGATGCGCTATATTTTCGTTCCTTCTTTGGCTGTTGCATTTCTGTTCTTGGCAGCGTGCGCGCCCGAACAATCTTTAGTAAATCAGTACAACACTGTTGTTCCACCGCTGCCCACATTGGATTCCTCTCAAATCGCGCGCGGTAAACAAATTTATCAACAGCACTGTGCGTCCTGCCATGGCGCAAATGCCGAAGGCGCGGCAAATTGGAAAACGCCTGACGAAAATCTAAATTATCCGCCGCCGCCGCACAATGACAATGGGCATTCGTGGCATCATCCTGACCGCGTACTTTACGAAGCGATTCGCGACGGCATCCGCGATACACTGCGTCCCAATCAACCAATGCGTATGCAATCATTTAGCGACAAATTGAGCTACGCCGAAATTCGCGCGGTGATCGCGTATTTCAAAAGTTTGTGGACAAGGGAACATCGCGAGTTTCAATATCTGCGAACGACGGAAGATGAAATTGTTAATCCTTGATTGCAATTACCATAAACATTGAACCACGCAGAAACTCAAGCACGTAGATTTTTAGACATCGGCAACTCCGCTGCCGTCTTGCAGAAGGAGACCTGAATGAAATATCGACAACACTTTTTGCATCATCTCTTTATCCGCGTACAAGTCCCCGATTTTGGGGCGTGGTATCGCGAGCATAAACGCCAGTCTCGAGCGCGAGCCAAGTACGGGCTATCGGATGGTCCCGTGTATCGCGAGTTGGAGAATCCCAACGCAGCAATGGTGCAACTCAATACCAACGATTTACCGAAAGCAATACAGTGGTTCAGGACAGCCGAGTTTCGTGAGGCGATGCTGCGCGCAGGTGTTCAGGAGCGCGAATTTTACGATACCGCCTCTCGAGAAATCTTGAATGGGAATCATCGTCGCGCGGTTCGCGCCAAATAACAACAAATTGCGATGGACTCACACCGAATCAGCGAATTGACGCTGGAAGAATTGGAAGCCTTCCTCGAAACGCGCCGCCGCATCGAGGGCGCACGCGCGCACTCAGGTACGGCAAAGTCACGCAAACCGCGAACGCCAAGCAGCACGTTGTTGTTATTCGTCGAGATACTCTTGGTCATCGGATTCATCGGAACTGTGGCGCTCGTCCTCTTGAATATCCAAACGCTCAATCAATTCGGTGTGACGGCGCGAATAGAAGCGATTCAAGTTCAAGAGCGAGTTGTACAGGACACAGCTATACAATTCGCAACTCCTGTCTCTCGCGAACTGCCTGGGTCGTCGTTTCCTCCAGCCGATTTGTATGTGAATGAACTGCCCGGTTCATCGTTCGCGCCTGAAGAGCCATTTCCTCCTGCTCTCGGGGTTTTGGGTGTGCGCGCGCAGGTGGCGGCGTCTCCGCTTGCGCCCACACCCAGCCCCGACTCGCCCTCGCGCATTGTCATTCCCGCCATCGCGATAGATTCGCCCGTCGTGCCCGGTGATGATTGGGAAACATTAAAGAAAGGTGTGGGACATCGCATCGGCACGCCGAATCCGGGAGTGCGCGGCAGTATGGTCATGTCGGGACACAATGATGTGTACGGCGAAGTCTTTCGCGATTTGGACAAGTTGGAGGTGGGGGCAGAGATTTTTGTATACGCGGGCAGCCGCAAATTTCGCTATGTGATTCAAGCGCGGCGCATCGTCGTACCAACCGACTTGAGTCCGCTCAATCCTTCGCGCGAATCTATCCTCACGCTTATCACATGCTGGCCCTATCGTGTGGACAATTTCCGCCTGATTATCATCGCGCAGCTCGCGTCTTGACAGGACTTTGTTTTTCTCCGCTTCCAGAAAGACCAAGTATGTTCCGTTCAAAAACATTTTTTTTCGTGTTGCTTTTTTCACTATTCGTTATGGATGCGTGCAGCGCGTCACCAAACAGCACGCCCACCATTACCTTGGCGACGACTGTACCAACGCGCCTTTCTGCCACAGCCATGGCGCCGACGCGAAATGTCTCGCCAACACCAACTTTCGAAGCCCAAGTCGCAGCGCCTACAAGCGAAACGAATGCCACACGCGTTGCCGACGCAACCGCGACGCTACGTCCCGAACCGACTGCGACACCGCTCAATCCATTAACAATTCCCGCGCTCCGCGCGCGCGATTTTCTCGGCAGCGAACTTGTAATCGAGCAAACTCTAACGCCGGGCGCGAACTATCAACGATATATCGCTTCGCATCTTTCGGACGGTTTGAAAATTTACGGCTTGCTCACTGTGCCGAACGGTGAAAAGCCCGCGACGGGCTGGCCCGTCATTTTGTTCAATCACGGTTACATCTCGCCATCAGAGTATCGCACCACTGAACGGTATGTTGCCTATCAAGATGCGCTTGCGCGCGCAGGATACATCACCTTCAAGTCGGATTATCGCGGACACGGCAATTCCGAAGGCACGCCGAGTGGACATTTTGCGCCGGGCTATACGATTGATGTGCTGAACGCGATGGGGTCTTTGAAAAAATTCGCGGACGCGGACCCAAATCGCATCGGCATGTGGGGACATTCGTTGGGCGGAGAGATTGTACTGCGCGCGATGGTCATCAGCAAAGATATCAAAGCGGGCGTGAGTTGGGCTGGCACTGTTGCGCCTCCCTCCCAGCAATTGGGGATGTGGGGTGGTGGTGGTGGCGGTGGCGCGAATTCCCCACACGCCGCGCCGCGCGCGCCCAGCGACTTGACACAGCAGTATGGAACACCCGAAGAGAATCCTGAATTTTGGGCATCTCTCGCTTCCACGTCGTACCTCGCCGAATTGTCGTGTCCCTTACAGCTGCATCACGGCACCGCAGACCCCGAAGTACCTTTGAGTTTTTCACAAGTGCTGTACGACGAAATTCTCAAAGCGGGCAAAGCAGCCGAACTGTACACCTACCCAGGCGACAACCACAACCTCTCTGCCAATTTCAATACCGCCATGCAGCGCACCATCGCCTTTTTTGACAAGTATGTGAAGGGACAGCCATAAGTGGGACGCACACTTTACGTTCAATCACCGCGCACGCGGCGTCAACGCGCACGCGCGCAGCGAAATTTCGTTTTTCTGTTGCTGCTGCTTGGCGCGCTCGTCACGTTTGGTTTAGTTTTGCCGGTAGCGCAATCTCAAAGCGTGTGGTTGCAACAAAAGTATTTCGCCGTGCGCGCCCGCGTGCAGGAATTTTTCCCGCGCGCCGAACAACCGGAGTATGTTGTGCCGCCGTTGACCGTTGCGCTGTTGGAAAATGACCCACTGCCCATTTCTGAACCGACGCGCGTGGTGCAAGGCAAACATGTACAAGCAAAAAGCGCGAATGCGGCAGAAAAGGAGCAAGCCGCGCAACTGGCGCTCGAATCAGGACACGTGCAAAAAACAACGCGAACATTTTCTCTTCCGCCACAGGTTTCTCTGCAAGGCGTGAAATGGGAAGCGCAGTGGTGGAACAATTGCGGACCCGCCACACTCGGCATGTACTTGAGCTATTACGGACGCGCGGATGGGCAGCGCTTGATCGCGCCATTCACCAAACCCGACCCTGAAGACAAGAATGTGAGTCCGCATGAACTCGCCGCGTATGTTTCCAGCATTGGCATGAACGTCATCGTCCGCGAAAACGGTACGCTGGAGCAACTCAAGCAAATTATGGCGAACGAGATGCCCGTCATTATTGAAACCGCCTTTGACCCGCCGCGCGCCAAGCAGGGTTGGATGGGGCACTACAAATTGCTCGTCGGTTACGATGAGGCACAATTTACTTTTATGGATTCGTACAACGGACCCGACCAAAAAATTTCGTTCGCGGAAGTGGATAACGATTGGCGCGCGTTCAATCGTCTCTATCTGATTGTCTATCCAAAAGAGAAAGAAAAGGCCGTGCGAGAAATCGTTGGCGCAGCCTGGGATGACCGCGTGATGTACGAAAACGCGGTGGCGCGTGCCCGCGCGGAAATCGAAGCGAATCCAAACGATGCGTTTGCGTACTTTAATCTCGGCACCAGTTTGAACGGCCTCGCGCAATACAAGCAAGCCGCGGCGGCGTTTGACCAGGCACGCGTGCTCAAGTTGCCTTGGCGAATGATGTGGTATCAGTTCGGAGCGTATCGCGCCTATTACGAGACAAAACGCTACGATGAAATTCTCTCGCTCGCGGACGCAACGTTACGCAGCGCCGAAAATTTAGAAGAGTCACATTACTATCGTGGCTTGGCGCTCCAAGCACTGGGGTGGGATGCGGAAGCGCGCTCCGCGTTCGAAAGCGCGCTGCGTTTCAACAAAAACTTTCGTCCCGCACAAGAGGCGCTGTCCGCGTGGGGAAGTTAACGTTAATGCAGCGCATCGGCAAACTTGTCGGAATCATTTTTCTGTTGCTTGGTTTGGCGCTATTTGGGTATGTAGCATTTATTTTTAGCCAACAGCAAATATCCGTGCTTGGCGCAAACATTGTTGATACACCGCCGACTTTGGATGTAGGGGCAGAGTCCGCAGTAGCGCAATCATCCCCGTTGTTGGGTACCGCAACACCATTGCCGACGGTCACACGCACAGTTACACCAAGCGCGTCGCCAATTCAACTGGAAACGCGTGCAACTCAAACGACGCGCCCGTTGCGTACGAGTACGCCAACGCGCATGGCTGCAACGGCAACACGCACTTTAACAGCGTCACCTTCACCAATCCCCGCATGGTACGGCGCCCCCATAGGTTCCCTGTCTCGCGCGGCGCGCATCCTCATTCCTACACTCACCGTGGATGCGCCAATCTTGGAGATGGGCTGGAAAGTCACGTTATTGGAGGGGAAACTTGTCACAGACTGGGATGTGCCGTTGAATCAAGTGGGTTGGTCATTGAACAGCGCGAGCCCCGGCGAACGTGGCAACGTGGTCATGGCAGGACACAATAACGTGGGAACGGCAGTGTTCAAAAAACTGTACACGTTGAAGGAGGGGGATGAAATCACCGTCACCAACGCGGCGGGAACAAGTTTTCTCTACCGTGTCGCGTTATCCTACATCGTCGCCGAACGCGATGTGCCGATTGCGAAGCGGCTTGAAAACGCAAAGGTCATGCAACCAACCAACGACGCGCGACTAACGCTCATCAGTTGTTGGCCCGAATGGTCTAATTCGCACCGCGCCATCGTCATTGCGCGTCTCGTGGGTGAGAAGCCGCCTGCGCGCAATGTGCCATTGCGGCCTGCGACGCAGGAGATATCTCAATAACACATATGGCTGACAAGACCAAGAAATTAGAAAAACGCGCCCAGCGTGAACAGGAACGCGCGGCGAAACGCCGCCAACGCTACACTTACATCTTTGCGGTGATAGCTACGCCTGTGGTTTTGATTGCTGCCATCGTACTTTGGCAGATGTATGGACCGCGCGAAACACCGATTGAAACACTCGCGCTTGCACCCGGCGAATGTTCACCGCCACAATCAGTAACAAATTACGGGCGCGGCGATTTGCAAGAGGGCACACAGATTCCGGCATACACGGATTATCCGCCATTGTCAGGTTCGCATCTCAATGCTCCGCTTGCCAATGGAATTTTGCGCGAACCGTTGAACAACAGCGATTTGTCACGCGGCGTGCATAGTCTCGAACATGGACGCGTGATTGTCTATCATAATAATTTGACCGACGTGGAACGCAGTCAATTGGAAAATCTCGTCGGTGGCGAGCGTAAAGTGATTGTTGCACAGTGGACGGGGCTAAAAGATAAAGTAGTCCTCGCGGCGTGGGCGCAATGGCAGCGCTGCAATGGCATTGTCGAACAAGCAGTCCTAACCTTTATCAACAACAATCGAGACAAAGGACCTGAATTTGTGCCATGAAAGAAAAGGAAATGAAATTTCGCCCGACACTCATTTTCATTCTAGCTGTGTTTGCCATTCTGCTCGCAGCGTGCGACAGCGGTACCGACAACAACGCGCCGCGTTCAGGACCACTTGGCACGCGCGCCGAAATACAAGGCGGCGCATACACCAACATTTCGCCAGTCGAGTTGAACGCATTGTTGGCAAACAAAAATTTTCCGCTCATCAACGTTCACATTCCGTACGAAGGCGAAATCGAAAAAACCGATGCGTTCATCGCTTATCACGAGATTGAAAAAAATCTCAACAGGTTGCCTCAAGACAAATCCGCGCAAGTTGTCCTGTACTGCCGGAGCGGACGCATGAGTCAAATCGCAGCCGAAAAATTGGTTCAGTTGGGTTATTCCAATGTGTGGAATCTGGATCGCGGAATGCTCGGTTGGGAACAGGCAGGATTTCCGATTTTGGAAAAGCAGCAGCAATGAAACGCAGCGCATGGCTCTGGATTTTGTTGGTCAGCGGTGTGGGTTTATTCGTGTTGGGCGCGATTGCAATTTACGCGCTCATCGTGACGCAGCCGTTTGACGCCCTCGCGCAAGCGCGCCGCGAACGTCCTACCTTTGACGCGAGTACATTCCCTACCGCCCTCGCACAATTGGACCCCAACGCGATTGGTTGGAGTGTTGGTAGTCAAGCGCCTGAGATCGAACTGAAGGATTTAAAAGACGATACCGTGCGCCTGACTGATTTCCGCGGCAAGCCCGTTCTCGTAAATTTCTGGGCAACATGGTGCGCGCCGTGTCGTATCGAAATGCCCATCATGGAGAAAAAATACCGCGCGTACAAAGAGAGTGAAAAATTTGTGATTCTCGCAGTGGACGTGAAAGACGATTCGGGTGTGGATGCAGTGCGAAATTTTCTCGGCGAGTTGAGTTTGACCTTTCCCGTTTTGCTCGACAGCGAAAACAATGCCGCTACCGCCTACAATGTTCTCGGTTTGCCGACCAGTTTTTTCATTGACCGTCGCGGCGTGATTCGCGCAACGCGCGTCGGCGCGATGAGCGAGCAGTACATTGACGAGCAGTTGCAAAAAATTTTCGCGGAGGAAAAATAATGCGAACTAAAATTTTATTCTGCATGACCATCGCGCTGCTGTTCTTGTTACTCCCCAATCTCGCGCGCGCGGATGCGCCCGATTATTACATCACCGTCAAAATGGGTGATACGTTGTTCTCAATTGCTACCCGCTACGGTGTTTCGACGGACGCGCTCATCGCCGCAAACAAACTGCCCAACGCAAATTTTGTGTACGTGGGACAACGGCTTGTTATTCCAGGACGCTCGATGCTGAACGCGGCGATGAGTACATCGCAAGCGGCGAGTGCGACAGGCGAATATGTCGTGCGCGCGGGAGACACTCTCTTCTCGATTGCGGTGAAACACGATACAACGGTGGACGCGATGGTGCGCGCGAACAATCTCGCGTCGGTGTATGTGTACACGGGGCAGCGTTTGCGCGTGCCGAATCCGACGCCCGCACAAAACGCTCCATCTACAAATAACTCTCCGGTGCGTCCGCAAAAATTTTTATACAATGACCCGAATGGCGCGCCCGCGCCGCTAGGCGGCATTGTTACAAATCCACCGACGACTAGCAAATGGATTGAGATTAACCTGACGACACAGACCGTAACCGCATACGAGGGTTCGATGCCAATCAAAAGCGTTGTCGTCTCTACAGGCGTCGCGCGCACCCCGACAGTTCTCGGCGCATACAAAATTTATCGCAAGATTCCTTCGCAAACCATGTCGGGTGGCAGTCAAGCGGCGGGTGATTATTATTATTTGCCGAACGTGACGGACGTGATGTATTTTTACCGCGACTATGCCATTCACGGCACGTACTGGCACAATAATTTTGGGCGTCCAATGAGTCACGGCTGCGTCAACATGACCCTCGCCGATGCAAAATGGTTTTATCAATGGGCGAGTGTCGGGACGATTGTGGTGACGCACAAATAAGCAATGAGCAAAATAATTTGTGCCGTGCTGCTCGCGCTTGCGCTATCCAGCGCGCAACTCGCCCTCGTCACCGCTGATTCACACATTTCAATACACATCGTCAAACCGGGCGACCGTCGCAACATTCCAACAGGCGATTCACTTGTTGCAGTGGAAATTCTCGGCGCGGAAAATTCAGAAGGATATTATTGGGAATTGTACGGTGACCAGTTGCTCATAGCGACGGTGCGCGACGGCAGTGCTTCTGCAACTATAAATTTTCGGCGTACGGGTCCGCATCAGATTCAAGTGGTCTTGTTTGACGCGCAAGCCAAGCGCGTCGCGAGTCACGAAATTTTGGTCATCGCCGCGCCAGTCGAATACCGCACCGACCCATTTAACCGCCAACAGTTCGCGCCTGCGATGGCGATACTGGTCTTGACCATCAGCGCGCTCATCGGCTTTAGCGTTTGGTTTAGCCGACGAAGTAGAAAAAAACATTTTGAAAATGAACAAACTCCTCAAAGCCCAGACGTTCAAACTAAAGCCGCGCACTTCGAATCTGTTTAGCGGCGCGCGACTTTATGCTGCCATCGCGCTCGTCATCACGCTCGGCGCGGCGTGGACGTGGTTCAATCGGCTGCCTGAAATTGCGGCGACACCAACGCAGGCGCAGCCGCATACAGGATTCGCCGCGCCAAATTTTTCTCTCCCCTCGCTCGCGGGCGAAACGTTCACACTCGCCGATTTGAAAGGAAAAGTGGTGTTGGTCAATTTTTGGGCGACGTGGTGTCCACCGTGTCGCGCCGAAATGCCCGCGATTGACGCCGCGTATCGCGCGAACAAGGACGCGGGGTTTGTTGTGTTGGCAGTGGATCAAATGGAAAATCCAGACATCGTGAATCTCTTTCGCGCGAAATACAACCTTTCATTTCCCTTGCTGCTCGATAGCGATGGAGCAATCAATCGGCAATATCTCGTCAGTGCGCTGCCGACTTCATTTTTTGTTGACCGTAAAGGCGTCATTCGCGATATGATGATCGGCGGTTCGATGTCGCGCGAATTTATCGAGGGGAAAATCAAAACATTGTTGGAGGAAAAATAAAGATGCTGCCTGTCTTGCGTCTCGGTCCATTCACCGTTCCCGTCGCGCCGCTGACTTGGCTCGCCGCGTTTTTTGTTTTGCAAGAAATTGGCGAACGCACGGCGAAGCGATTAAATTTGCCTGCGGATGTTTTTTCGGGCGCGCTGATGTGGACGATTGGGGTGGGAATCGTCGCAGCACGCCTCGGTTATGTTGCCAGTTATCTCGACGCGTTCATCGCCGAGCCACTGCAAATCGTCGCGCTGAATTTTGGAACGCTCGATGTAATGACGGGCGCGCTGTTTGGAGTTATTGCGGGCATCGCGTACTTGCAACGCAAAAAAGTTTCATTGCGTTTGTTTGCTGATGCACTCTCGCCCGCGCTGGCGCTGGCAATGGCAGTATTGAGTTTTGGAAATTTATTGACCGGCGACGCGTTCGGGGTTCCCGCGCAAAATTTGCCGTGGGCGATTTTTCTGTGGGGCGAACTTCGGCAGCCCGTTCAAGTGTACGAACTCGCCGCGTATCTCGCCATTTTCGCGTTCGTGTGGTTTCGCGCGCCCCGTCCTTATGATGGCGCGCATTTTCTCATCACTATCGCGTTATTGGCAGGCGTTCGCGTCTTGCTTGAACCACTGCGCGGGGACAGCGTGGCATGGGTAATGGGATTGCGCGAGGCACAAGTGATTGCGCTAGTTCTAATGAGCATTGCACTCGGGATATTCATGACAATCTTCCACCGTAGCCCCAAACCCATGGCTTGAGCAATGGTGTTTGCGCCACAGTAATTTTCTTTGACAAATCTCTTATTTCGCGTAAGATTCATCTGTCATCCCACCCCCTATGGGGGGGGTAAGCAAGTACGTGATGAAGCACTCACTCTTTACGAGGGCAAGATGGCAACAACAGATAAAACCCAATTACTCAATCGCGCGCGTTCCATTCAAGGACACATGGGCGCGATAGTGCGGATGCTAGAAGAAGACTCCTATTGTGTGGATATTATCAAGCAGACGCAGGCAATCCAAAAAGCGATTGATAAAATGAACGCGCTCATTCTCGAAAAGCACATGAACGAGTGTGTGACCACAGCGATTCGTTCCAACAAATCGCGAGAGCGCGAGCGCGTGATAGGCGAATTATTAGAAGTGTTTGAAACGGCGAACAAGTTATAGCGGATGGCGAATCGTTACCAGTGATTTTCCATCTGCTATCTGCTATCTGCTACTATGGCTACTCAACAAATTGTTTTACCCATTAAAGGCATGACCTGTGCAAGCTGTGTCGCGCATGTGGAACATGGCTTGAAGGAAACGGCGGGTGTCGAAAAAGCAGTTGTCAATCTTGCAACCGAACGCGCCACCGTGCAGTACGATCCCGAAAAAGCGACTGTGCCTGACATGTTGTGGCATGTCCAAGATGTCGGTTACGATGTTCTCACCGACAAAGTGGAACTGCCCGTGACGGATGTTTCTGATCAAGAAAAAACCGCGCAAGCTCTAAAGGCAGTTGCGGGTGTTTTGAACGCGACAGTCACATCCGACCACGCCATCATCGAAATCATTCCTGGCGCGGTGACGATTAGCGAGCTGCGCTCGGCAATTGAGGAGACAGGCGCGCATGTTGCAGAGGATGCTCGCGGTATGGCACTTGCCGAACCGATTGACCGCGAAGCGGAGGCGCGCAAACGCGAACTTCAGCGTGAACGCACGAATCTGATCGTCGGGATCGCATTCACCGTACCATTGTTCCTGTTGGCGATGGCGCATGACCTCTTGCATCCGCTGTGGATGACGAATCCGACGCTCACTGCGTTTTTTACGTCACCGTACTTTTATTGGCTCCTCTTTTTGCTTGCGACACCCGTCCAGTTTTACGTCGGGCGCGCGTATCACGTCGGCGCGTGGAAAGCAATCAAACGCTTTACCGCCAACATGGACGTGCTGATTTCCATTGGCACCAACGCCGCATATTTTTACAGCGTGTTGGTACTCATCGGTTTCGCGCTCGGCATCAATTTCGGTGACCATGTCTATTTTGAAACCGCCGCCGTCATCATCACCCTCATCAAGGTTGGAAAATATCTTGAAGCGCGCGCCAAAGGCGAAACGAGCGCGGCAATCAAGAATCTGATGAATCTCACGCCGAAAACCGCGCGCGTGATTCGTCGCGACGCTTCGTCGCAACAGGTCGAGAGCGAAATTCCCGTAGACGCGGTCCGTGTTGGCGATGTGATGCTGGTGCGTCCTGGCGAACGCGTGCCCGTTGATGGCGTGCTGCTCACGGGCGCATCAAGCGTGGATGAATCCATGCTCACCGGCGAGAGCGTCCCTGTCGAAAAAAATATAGGCGACAAAGTGCTCGGCGGCACAGTGAACAAGACAGGCGCGTTCACGTTTGAAGCGCGCAAGGTCGGCAAAGAAACCGCGCTCGCGCAAATCGTCAAACTGGTCGAAGACGCGCAAACTTCCAAAGCGCCGATTCAAAAACTCGCCGATCAAATTTCTGCGGTCTTTGTTCCCATCGTTCTGGTCATCGCCGCGCTGACGTTTGTCGTGTGGCTGATTTTTGGACCCTCGCCCGCGTTCACGTTTGCACTGACGAATGCAATTGCGGTTTTGATTATCGCGTGTCCGTGTGCGTTGGGTCTCGCCACACCGACGGCAATTATGGTTAGCACGGGCAAGGGTGCGGAACTCGGTGTGCTGATTCGCAGCGGTGAAGCATTGGAAACCGCTCACAAACTCAACACGATTGTGCTCGACAAAACGGGAACGCTGACTCAGGGCAAACCAACCGTCACCGATGTCGTGGTCGCGCCGACAATGCGCGTACCGCAGATGGCTGTGGCGGGAATCGGCATTCCATCGAACGATGGGCGGATGTCACAAGATGAGTTGTTAAAGCTGGTCGCGTCTGCTGAAAAATTCAGCGAGCATCCACTCGGACAGGCAATTGTCGAACATGCGAACGCGAAAGGTTTATCGCTCGCGCCCGTCGTGGATTTTGGCGCACTCGCGGGTCACGGCATTCGCGCGCGCGTGGATTCGCGCGAGGTCATTATCGGCAATGCGAAATTGATGGTGGACCAAAAAGTGAACACCATCGCGCTCGACAAACTCGCGCAGAAATTCGCGGACGAAGGCAAGACGCCCATGTTCGCGGCGTTGGACGGACACGCGGCGGGCATTATCGCCGTTGCCGATACGTTGAAACGCGAAGCGCATGATGCGGTGGACTCATTACAAAAAATGGGCATTGACGTTTATATGCTTACAGGCGATAACGAGCGCACCGCAAAAGCAATTGCAAAACAGATTGGCATTGAGAATGTCATCGCCCAAGTACTGCCCGAACAAAAAGAACAAAAGGTACGCGCGCTGCAATCCGAACAAAGAGGCAAGGACAAACGCGTGGTTGCCATGGTGGGCGATGGCATCAACGACGCGCCTGCGCTTGCAGCAGCCGATGTTGGGATCGCGCTCGGCACCGGCACCGATGTAGCGATGGAAGCAGCGGATATTACATTGATGCGGGGCGATTTGCGCGGCGTTGTGACAGCGATTCAACTTTCGCGCGCGACGATGCGAACAATTTATGGCAATTATTTCTGGGCGTTCGCTTATAACGTCGCGGGCATTCCCATCGCGGCGGGGCTACTCTATCCGTTTTTTGGGATTCTCCTAAGTCCGATTATCGCGGCGGCGGCGATGGCATTCTCCAGTATCTTTGTCATCACGAACAGTTTGCGGTTGCGGAATTTCGAGCCCGCGAATTAAAATGCAGCAGTATCTGCTGTCTAATCCGTTCTTTAGGGGGATGAGACGGCAGAGTGCAATCTAGTACTTGGACTTGATGAAGATGCGGGGTCAAAACTTCCGAAGTTTGGCAAACTTCGGAAGTTTTGAACGACTCACTCCGCAATTTCATAATGTTGGAGTATTAGTCCGTAGTTAGCCGCATGCGTTTCCACCGGTGGGTGCAAGTTTGGCGATATGCCTTTCCAAGCGAGTAGCAATCGTCATCCCGCGACACGGGAGTGGTAATTGAAAAGAGATTTCTCCAATGGCTGATATTTGTTGTTCACGCCCTGCCGCAGGGTGCGAAGTATGTGAATTGCCGACGCCAACAGTACAACGCGCCCCGCGTGCTGTAACTGGTTGCCCTGTCTGTGGTGAAAAGGGCAAACCCGTACAAGGGCAAACCGTTAAAGCCCTATTGTCGGCAACTTTGCGCCAAGTGCAGAACGCCGAATATCTGTTTTGCCGCACACAAACTTGCCCTATAGTTTATTTTTCGTCTGATGGTAAGCAGACGTTTGTCGTCGAGCAAGTTCGTGAGCGTCTATATCAGAAAGAACCAGACACAGATGCTGTATTCGTTTGCTATTGCTTCGGACATTCCGTAGGTGAAATGCGTTCTGCATCACCAGAGACTCGCGTCTCGATTCTGGACGACATCAACACAGGGATACAAGCCGACCAATGCGCTTGTGACTTGCGAAACCCACAAGGCTCGTGTTGCTTAGGAAATGTGCGAGGATTGATAAAACGACTGGAACAATCAGCCGCAGCAAAGTAAAGTCGCGTAAGGTCAGCGTAGTTTTTTGCACTCATCGGCGCGGCTAACACCGGTTGCAGGCGACGAGGAAACCCGCCCCGCACCTGAACCCGACCCTTGGGCCGCGCGGACTCTACAAAGTTGCATTGATGCTCGTCAAATAAAGGAGCCCAAGTGACCGAACTCTATCTTCCGTTTTTCGGACAACTCGCGTGGCTCGACGCGATCTTGCTCGTGTGGTTCGCACTCACATTTTTTTCTGTCGCGTACGTGGCGTATGACGCGTTCACCAACAATCCAGAAATGACGGTGATGAAATGGGGTTGGGTGTTGGTGACGTTGTATCTCGGTCCGATTGGACTGTTTTTGTATGTACTCTCGTGCAAAGAACCTGCGCCGGGGACGCACGAAGAATTTGTAAAACCATTGTGGAAACAGGGACTCGGTTCCGCGATTCATTGTGTCGCGGGCGATGCAACAGGAATTATTGTCGCGGCTGTAATTACTGCGTCGCTCGGTCTGCCGATGTGGGTTGATTTGATTGTCGAATATATCGCGGGATTTGCGTTCGGGCTGTTGGTTTTTCAATCGCTCTTTATGAAAGATATGATGGGCGGTTCGTATGTCAAAGCAGTGAAACATTCGCTCTATCCCGAATGGGTCTCGATGAATTTTATGATGGCAGGCATGTTTCCCGTGATGGTGGTGTTGATGATGGGACGCGACATGCGCGCGATGGAACCGACGGAACTCGTTTTTTGGGGCGCAATGTCTGTTGCCGTCGCGTTTGGCTTATTGACCTGCTATCCTGTCAATGTGTGGCTCGTCGCCAAAGGACTCAAGCACGGCATGGGTACCGTGCGCGCGTTGGGGAAAGGTGGACACTCACTCGAGGCGGAACGGAAACAGTGGCTGCCGTTGCTCCAGCCGCAAACGGCTTCAAAGATGAATGCATCGCCGGAAATGAAAGGGATGTGACGCGATGCAAGGACACGACCACAGCAAAATGGACAAGGGCGATGCGGACAAAGACAAAACGTCCGATGCAAAGATGCCCGCGTTGGATCACAGTAAGATGCAGCATCAAGGTGATGGCGGAATGGCAGGCATGGCGCATGGCACGATGGACTTGAGCGCGGCGACGCGCGCAACGCGGGCGCAAAAATTCGCGTGGGCATTTCTCTCGCTGGTTTTGCTTGCGGCGGGCTTGATTTTTTCGGCGACAGTAGTGAATTTGAATTTGAGCGCGCGTAATGTCGGCGGCGCGATCATGCCGCCGGGGATGATTATGCTCCGAGATACACCGGGCGACGCGATGCTCGATATGGCGGCAGTGGATCCGCGGCACGTTAGCTACACTGCGCCTGAGAGTGCAAAGGGCGATAACGAATTACAACCGCGCATCGAAAATGGTGTAAAGATATTCGATCTCACAACATCCGTCATCAAATGGAACATCTTGCCGTATGAGCAAGTGATGGGCTATGCGTTCAACCAGCAGATTCCGGGTCCACGGATTCGCGTTACTGAAGGCGACCGCATTCGCATCCATGTCACGAACAACCTACCCGAGTCCACGACGGTGCATTGGCATGGACTGATTGTACCCAATCAATTTGATGGTCCTGCCGAAATTACGCAAGAACCTATTGCGCCGGGGCAATCCTATACCTATGAATTCACGACGCAACAAGCCGGTACGTACTTTTATCACACGCACGATCATCCCGACCGCCAACAAGCATTAGGATTGTACGGCGCGCTGATTATTGATCCGAAAACACCGCAAAACATTCCCGCGTACGATCTCGAATACACGATACAGTTGCAAGAATGGCTCGAACGCGAAGGTTATACCTTTCCTGCGATGTTGATGGAAGGCGGTCTGCCCAATTTTTTCACTATCAATGGCAAAGCGTATCCTTCAACGGATACAATCAACATGAAGGTTGGACAAAAAATTCGGATTCGTTTTATTGGCAGCAATAACAATTTCGTTCATCCGATGCACATTCATGGTGGACCGTTCACGATCGTGGAAACGGACGGCAACCTCGTTCCTGAAAGCGCGCGCATTCAAAAGGATACCGTGAACGTCGGACCCGGCGAACGCTACGATGTCATTTGGGAAGCGCGTGAACCGGGGAAATGGTTACTGCATTGTCATATTCCGCATCACACGACAAACAATAATGTCGAAGAACAGGGCGCTGGCGGTTTGACGATGATTCTCAACGTCACGCGCTAACAAAAATTTATTTAAGGAGGCAGCAGAAATGGAACACGAACATCACGATCACTCTATGCACGAAAGCGCGGAGGGACACATTGACCCTGTGTGCGGCATGACGGTGGAAGAAGGACCGGATGCCATTACAATGGAATACAATGGGACAAAATATTATTTCTGTGGGCCCGGCTGCCGCCGCGCGTTTGAAAAAGACCCTGAGAAATATCTGAGAGAGGGTCCCTCGATGCACATGTAGTTTATGTGCGAGCATATCGTAGTTTATATGCAAGCAGATTGTAACTTGTAAGCAAGCCAGAGAGGCACGACTCGTCAAGCGAAGCGCGCCTCTCTTTGATACAGTGTTCTTACGTCAGGTAGGAAATCGTGAAGCAAATTCTTGAAGCGAACACCACACTTTACCCTGTCCCTGTCGTCCTCATTACCGCAGGAATCGCAAAAACAAACGTGATGACATGCAATCGCATCGCGTCGTGTTCCGCCGAGCCGCCGCGGCTTGCGATTTCTGTGCGTCCAACACGCTATTCCCATAGACTGATTAAAGAGACGCGCGAGTTTGTCGTGAACATTCCTTCGCCCGCGCAAGATATTCTGACCGATTACGTCGGCGTTGTCACAGGCAAAAAAGAAAACAAACTTGCAACGGCGAGATTGAATTTGGCACCGGCGTCCTTTGTGCAAACGCCGCTTTTGGCAGATTGCCCTGTGAATATCGAGTGTGTCGTTGAACATGAAATTGAATTGGATTCGCATACCATGTTCATTGGTTTGGTGAAAGCGGTGCATGCGGAGGAACGGTTGCTGAACGAGAATGGCGAGGTGGATTTCTCACGCGCGCAAGGAATTGCGTACGATTGGGCTGTTGTCCGCGAACGTCCCACCTATGACTTTGACGTGGCTGAGTTGCGGCGCGCGGTGGAGTTGGAACGATGAAGATAGAGCTGCTGTATTTTGACGATTGCCCTTCGTACCAAGAGGCGCGCGCAATGCTGGAACAAATTCTTGCCGAAGAGCGCATCGGCGCGCAAATCGAAATGGTGCGCGTTGTGGATGATGCCGACGCACAAGAAAAACAATTCGTCGGTTCCCCTACGCTGCGCATGAACGGCGCGGATTTGTTTCCCGAACAAGCGTCTGGCATCTTTGCAATGCAGTGCCGCGTCTATCGCACACCGCAAGGATTTAAAGGCGTCCCGACAAAAGAGATGCTGCGTGCCGCCTTGCTCAAGAGAATCTCTAGCGCGACGTAATCCGTAAGCGAAATAAGGATGACTCAAGTCGTATTCGTCACATCGGATGCAGCTCTACGCATTAACCTTTTCCATCCATACGGAGTCAAGCCCTGCGGCTTGTACACATTCAACACCTGCACTACAAGCAACACCACAAGACCGACACCGGCATGCAAGAGTTCACCGGACAATCCAGCGCGCAACGCAGTGAGGTCAGTGCTTGATTGCTCTGATGCAAGCGCGGCATAAAAATTTACCGTCTGCATGTGCTGAATCAAGACCCCCGCTGCAATGACGGTTAGTACGAATGAGATCAAGACCCAATAATAGCGAAACAATCCCCACTTGGTGCCGAGTGCCATGAGCAGTCCGGTTAGCAACGACGCAAGCGCCAATGGCACAATCGCATACGTGCCAGCCAACTCCATCATCATCCAAGCGACGCGCAATGTCTCCGCATCTTGTGTAGTCATCGCCGCCAAGACCATAACCAAATAGACAATCACGGCTCCAATCCAACCCACAGAACATGTAAGATGCACCGTTAGTGCGAATTTGCGAAGAGGCGGAGGCATGGTCATGGCTGTTGCGTGCTTTGCGGCATTGGCATCGTGTGAAGATTCGGTCCATGCTGCACACCACCAATGACCGTAGAAAGGACACCGAGTAAAATGAGGGCGATGACAATGAGTCCAAACACCTTGACCCAGCGCAGCATCGCTGGAGGAGCGTTGTGGTCTGAACGCGTAGGAATCTGTGACATGCGTCGTACTCCTTGTGAAATTTGAAGGTTCGAAGCACAACTTACGACATCAGCCCAACAAAATCAATAATCAATTTAGGGACATTGTTCATTTGTGAACAGTTTGTGGAAATTGTTCAGAAACATTGTCGTCAGACAGGAGAAGGTTTCATGCCAAAACCCGATAGGCGGAAACAACGCACGCGTGAGCAATTGCAAAAGGCGCTTGTAGAATTGATTCGCGAACGCGGATATGATGCGCTCACGATTCAGGACATTGCAGAGCGCGCCAATGTTGGACGAACGACATTTTATCTTCACTATAACAGCAAGGACGAATTATTCATGAGCTGCCACCAAGCCGTGATTGGTGAGTTCAACTCTGGAATGCTTTACTCTCTATCGCGCCAAGAACTCTTGTCACCCACTGCGCCGCTAGGAATGGCAGAGGCATATCGCCACCTGCAACACGCACGCGATTACCTTTACCCAATTTTTCAAAATCAAGAAAGTGTGAAGCAGATGCGTGACAAGAGCGCGCAGCATATCGAGGCGACACTTCGCGCGAGCTTTGTTCACTCCGACAGCGCGATCCCATTGGATGTGCTAGCAAATTATCTAGCAGGTGCGCAACTTGCGCTCGCACAATGGTGGCTCGAAAAACGTCGCCCTCACACTCCGGAAATGCTCGCGCAGGCATTCCACACTTTGCTGCGCGCGGCAGTCCGCGCGGCGTTCGAGCCGAGTGGGGATTCGTAGCTCCGCCCAACCCATCTGTTGAGTTTTGCTTCAAACTCCTACTTGATGTAAGATAAAGTTGTATTTTTGGAATCGTTCCGTAGAAACCAAGAAAATATTACATGGAGGGATTATGCGTTCCATTGTGTTACTGTTCAGCTTGATTGGGAGCGTGCTCTTGTTTGCCGCGTGCGGTCCAGGCGCCTCATCTTCCTCGTCCGCGCAGCCGAAGGTGCCAAAACCGACAGAGGTTCAAATCACCATGACCGAGTTCAAAATTGAGCCGTCCATGACAGATTTCAAGGTCGGCGTGCCATATCGTTTCGTCGTGAGCAACAAAGGCACCGTGAATCACGATTTTTCGATCTCGCCACCAGTTATGGCAGGGATGAACATGGGAGACGCGCACGAGGGAGCGCTTGCCGTGATTGACGCTGCCGATATGCCGCCCGGCGCGACGAAAACGATTGACCTCACCTTTAGCAAACCGATGGCGTCGAGTGATATAGAATTTGCGTGCCACACGCCCGGTCACTACGAGTCGGGCATGCACGTGCCAATCACTGTCACACAATAAGTCATACCGGTTTTATCACGCCGCGCGATTTTATCGCGCGGCGTGAAATTTGGAGTGAAGAAACAATATGCCGAAATCATTCCTAAAAATTCCGATCAACCTCACAGGCGCGGGCGACGACCTTGTTCTCCATGCGGCGATGCCCGGCGCAGAGCCAGAAAATATCATTGTCACGTTTACCGGCAAAAAAATCATACTTCACTCGACCATGCGCGGGATGTTGGCGAGTGACAAAAAGCCGCTCAGGCAAGAATGGCACATCGGCGAATATCATCGAGAGGTCCGGTTGCCATTTCCTATCATGTCACAACACGTCAATGTCACCTATGACAATGGCGTTCTTACTGTGAGCATGCCAAGAGGCGAAAGAACTACCCCGCGCGAAATTCGCGTCAAAAAGATTCGCGGCGCGCGCGGACAAACGCGCGGGCACAAAGGGAATAGGGGAGGTCACATTGGGCTTGAGCACGACTCATAAGGAGAAATCAATGCGCTATCTGTCTCTTCTTCTGACCTTCCTCTTTGTCGGGGCGATTGCAGTGAGCGCGTGCGGCAATATCGGAGCCACGCCGACGAGTTCGCTCGCATCCATCAAGCTGACAACGAATCCGAATCCGCCCACTTCAGGGAATATCGAACTGGTTGCAACGATTACAGATGCAAATGGACAGCCACTTGATGAAGCAGAAGTTTTCGTGTTTAGCAGTCACACTGAAATGACGAGTATGGCGATGAATGGGAAAGCCAGCGCGAAAGGGTCTGGACAGTACACGCTCCAGACGAATTTTTCCATGAATGGCAGATGGAAAATCACTGTGCAAGTCAAAAAACCGCCTCTGAATATTACTGAATCATTCATCGTGGATTTCAAGTGACGCAAATTTGGTCGCAGACGGATAGATTGTCCGCTGCGACCAATTTTTTTTTAGTACGCCAAATGGCGCGGTTCGCTATTCGCTAAACGGCGGTAGTGCGCAACGTTTCTTTTTGTTATATTTCTTGCAATGGGATTCAGAAAGGAGAGCGCATGGATAAAACCTGCCATGTCGAACCAATTCAAAAAGAGATTAACGTAGCGGATCAAAATGCGGCGCAGATGGTGATTCTCGCCGTATGGGGTTTGGGCTGTGAAAATTGTGCCAACCGCGTGCGAAATTCACTGTTGCGGTTGGATGGAGTTGTCTCTGCGGATATTGGATTAGCGCATGGGCTCGCGCTTGTAGATTATGTGCCATCCAAAACGAACTTGAACGACATTTTACTTGCCGTCGCCGCAGCAGGGAATGATGGACGCCATCACTATCGTGCTGAAGTTATGCCATAGAACTGGAGGATTCGTATGTCCCATTCAGAGAAAGAACGCCTTGAACGTCAGCATCAAGCGGAGCGCAACAAGCAGCGCAAACAAATTTTTCGGATGAGCGCGTTTGGTATTCTCTTGTTGCTTGTCATTTTTGCAGTAGGATATTTTCTTGCGCCGGTGTTTGCGCCAAAAGCAGGTGGTGTAATGCAAGTGGGCAGCGGAAAAATCATCAACATTCAAGCCGCGATGGATGGATTCGATATTCCTGAAATTCATGTCAAAGCAGGCGAACAAGTTACGCTCAATTTGCGGAGCTTGGATAACTCGATGCACACGGATGGCGGTGGCAAACATCAATTTGCCATTGACGAATTGGGCGTGAATCTCATCGCGCAGCCATTGTCTACAAACAGCGCGACGTTCACCGCAACCAAGCCCGGTGTGTACACGTTTTACTGCGACATCTGCTGCGGCGGCAAAGCGAACCCGACGATGAATGGCAAGTTTGTTGTTGATGCATAACATGTCCTTGAAATCAAGCACATTCGCCTCCAACTTGCGCGCGCGAAACATCATTATCGTTTCTGTGCTCACTATTGCGGCGATGGCGCTCGCGGTTTATTTTGGCTTTATTCATCCGCACGAGCCAATGGCGGGCATGGCTGAGTCTTTACCTACCGTGACATTGGGCGCGGTCGTTGTCGGTGGTTTGATTGACGGCATCAATCCCTGCGCGTTCACCGTCCTGCTTTTGTTCGTGACTGCGATGTTGGCAACTCTCCAAGTCACAAACGCAGAAGGAATTAGTGCTGCGCGCGCGCGTATTGTCGGCATGGGTTCGATTTACATTGCGTCGGTTTTTTTGACCTATCTTGCGTTGGGAGTGGGGCTCTTGGCGACGAGTGCATTGTTCTCGCGCCTTCATGCACCCGCGCGCATCGGCGCCGTACTCGCGATTGGCATGGGCTTGTGGATGTTGAAGGATGTGTTCTTGCCTGACTTCGGTCCTCGACTTGCCGCGCCGAAAATTGTTGGGCAATGGACGATTGACAGCGCACGCAAGGCGACAATTCCCGCGCTGGTTGTCGGCGGTTTTCTTATCGGCTTGTGCACCGTCCCGTGCAGTGGCGCTGTGTATCTCGCGGTGCTGTCACTCTTGTCGCTTCAATCCTCCGCGCTCGTCGGATTCGCGTATCTCATGCTGTATAACTTGATGTTCATTCTACCGCTGGTTGCATTACTCATTGCCGCATCCGCGCGTCCAACGTTGAATCGGTTAGCACGCTGGAATCTGCATCATAAGGAATGGGTGCGGCTTGCACTTGGGGCAAGCGTTGTAGGGATGGGGTTGTTGATTTTAGCGACGGTATAATGATTTGCACCGCACGCGCAAGGACGCGCCGCGCCGCAATTCGATGCGACGCGGCGCTGTTATGCTTGACAAAAGCACGCGAAATGTCTTATTCTGCGTAAGAAATAAAAATGAGCCAGAACCAAAAAAAAACAAGATCTTGAAGGTGTAAAAAGTCAGCCAAAATCCCCGCTGTAGAACGCGCCATTTCATCTGGCTGGAATCAGCCAACCAGCTGATGCGATTACAAGCCCACTTGAATAAGATGTTGAGATGAATGGAGGTTGGGCATATGAAACGGATCGCAGTGTTGACGAGCGGGGGCGATGCGCCGGGTATGAACGCGGCGATTCGCGCAGTGGCAAGGGCTGGTTTGGAGGCGGGCTTTGAATTGTTCGGTGTGCGACGCGGCTATGCCGGGCTAATCGCAGGCGATTTCATTCCGCTCACGGCGCGCAGTGTTGGCGGTATTATCCAAAATGGCGGCACAATGCTGGGTTCCGCGCGTTCACTCGAATTCAAAACGGATGCGGGGCAACAAACCGCGCTGGGACGGCTGGGAGAACGCCAAATCGATGGGTTGGTCGTAATTGGCGGGAATGGCTCACAGACAGGTGCGCAGCATTTAGCGCAGCGTGGGTTGCCCGTCATCGGAATTGCCTCCACAATTGACAATGATTTGTACGGCAGCGAAATCACGATTGGCGTGGACACCGCATTGAACATTGCGTTAGAAGCGATTGATCGGCTCAAGACGACGGCTTCCAGTCACCAGCGCGCGTTTTTGGTGGAAGTGATGGGACGCGACTGCGGCTACCTCGCCCTGATGGCTGGCATTGCTGGGGGAGCCGAAGTGATTGCGATTCCTGAACAGGAATGTCACCCCGAAACGATTGCCCAAGAATTGCGCGCCGCGTACGACCGAGGCAAGGCACACGCGATTGGCGTCATCGCCGAGGGCGCGAAACACAATGCTGAAGAGATGATGAATTATTTTCGTGAACATCAAGAACGGATTGGTTTCGACCTACGCGTGACGACGTTGGGGCATGTGCAGCGCGGCGGCGCGCCGACAGGTTTTGACCGCCTGCTGGCAACGCGTTTCGGCGCGGCGGCGATTGAACATTTGATGCGCGGCGAATATGGCATACTGGTGGGGTTGAACAAAGGTGAGGTTTCAACCACGCCTCTCGATGTCGTGGTCACTATGAAAAAGTCGCTCGATCTCAATTTATTGGCGCTCGCAAATGTGCTGGCGACATAAGAAATCCGGAGGAACGGAAAATGACAAAGCAAGTACGCGTTGCCGTGAACGGCTACGGAGTAATTGGAAAACGAATTGCGGATGCAGTGCGCGCCCAAGACGACATGGAGCTCATTGGCGTAGCAGATGTGGTCAGTGATTATCGCGTAAAGACCGCGGTCGCGTTGGATATTCCTGTATACGCCTCTTTGGCGGACAAGCAAAACGAGATGCGCGATGCGGGCATTCCGATTGCGGGAACGCTCGATGAGTTGTTGAAACAGATTGATGTGATTGTGGATGCGACCCCTGCGGGCATCGGCGCGAAAAATCTCGGGCTGTATCGCGCCGCAGGTGTCAAAGCCATTTATCAAGGCGGAGAAAAACACGCGCTCACAGGTCATTCGTTTGTCGCACAGGCGAATTATGAAACGGCATTGGGACGCGACGCGACTCGCGTGGTCTCGTGCAATACGACAGCGACCGTGCGAACGTTGGGCACGTTGAAAAACGCGGGCTTGTTGAAAAAGGCGCGCGGAGTACTGATTCGCCGCGCGTCGGACCCGTGGGAAGCGCACAAAGAAGGCATTATGAACACGCTCGTGCCCGAGAAAAACATTCCAAGTCATCAAGGTCCGGACGCGCAAACGGTGATGCCCGATTTGGACGTCGTGACGCTCGCCGCCAAAGCCGCGCACAATTCCAGTCACGGACATTTTTGGATTGTGGAATTGACGCGCACGGCATCGAAAGATCAAGTGTTGGAAGCGTTTCGCGCCGCGCCGCGCATTGCGTTTATTCGGACGAGCGACGGCATTGCCGCGTTGAATTCAACGATTGAGCTGATGAGTGATTTGGGACGTCCGCGCGGTGATATGTGGGAAGTGGCGATATGGGAAGATGTGTTGACCGTCGAGGGCAACGAGTTGTATTACACCTATCAAGTGTACAACCAAGCGATTGTCTCGCCCGAAAATGTGGATGCGATTCGCGCGTTGAGCGGTGTCGAACGCGACGGCGCCCGTTCGATTGAAAAAACGGATCGCGCATTGGGTGTTGTTCAAGAATTTTTGCCGCGTGCAGAAAAAGTGTTGGCGTAAATGGAAAAGGGTGGAGGGCATTGTGAAAGAAACAACATTCGATATTACGAATTGGAAATCGGTTCTCGACGCGCAGTGCATTGAACACTGCTTGAGCCAAATGCATGGCGTGCATCATGCCAGCGCGAATTTTATGAGCGGGCAAGTAACAGTGCATTACGACGAAAAGCTCGTTTCCATTGCGGCGATGAAAAAGATGCTCGACGAAGGCGGATTCGACTGTATGCAGTCCATGCCGAAGAATCTTGTTACAGAAATGGATCCGCCAATGACAATGGCGATGGCACACGGCGCGCACACGGGACACGCGATGCCAACTTCAACCGTGTCTGCGAAAACAACTGAACACGCGGGTCATGCGATGCCAATGCCAAGTGCGCCTGCGAAACAAGATGAACATGCAGGTCACGACATGTCGGGCGAGATGGCTGGAATGGCACATGAAATGGGACATGGCGCGGGGATGACGATGGATGAGATGGTGCGCGATATGCGGAATCGGTTTCTCGTCGCGCTCATTTTCGCAGTGCCTGTGTTTTTGTATTCACCGCTGTTCACCGACTTTTTCGGAATCAACCTGCCCGTTCCCTTTGGCATGGACATCAACGTCTTTGCCTTTTTGCTTGCAACGCCGCCGATTTTATATAGTGGTTGGATTTTTTATGCTGGCGCATGGCGCGCGTTGAAAAATCGGACACTGAACATGGCGGTGTTGGTTTCGCTTTCGGTGTTGGCAGGATATTTGTTCAGCATTGGCGCTACATTCTTTTTCGACAGCGAGGTTTTTTACGAAGCTTCGGTGTTATTGCTTGTGTTTGTGTTGCTTGGGCATTGGCTCGAAATGCGCGCCCGCGCGGGTGCGTCTCAAGCGATTCAAGCTCTTATGAATCTCGCGCCGCCAAAGGCAAATGTGATTCGTGATGACAAGGAAATAGAAATTCCAACGTCGGAAGTATTGGTGGACGATGTAGTTCTGATTCGCCCCGGCAACAAGATTCCGGTGGACGGTGTTATCGTCGAAGGCACCTCCGATGTGGATGAATCTATGATTACAGGCGAGTCGCTTCCTGTGTCGAAAAGAGTAGGTGCCGCCGTCATTGGCGCAACAATCAACAAGACAGGCACTTTCAAATTCAAGGCAACCAAAGTTGGTGCCGATACCGCGCTCGCGCAAATTGTGAAGTTGGTTCAAGCGGCGCAGAATTCCAAAGCGCCGGCGCAGCGGCTCGCCGACCGCGCCGCGCAATGGCTTGTCGCTGCTGCCATCATCATCGGCACCTTGACGCTGCTTGGTTGGTTGACGCTAGGACGCTCCTACATTCCATCCGATGTTACTCCGTTCGTCTGGGCGTTGACGATGGCAATTACCGTCGTCGTGATTGCGTGTCCCGACGCGCTTGGTCTCGCCACACCAACGGCTGTGATGATGGGAACAGGGTTGGGCGCGCAGAATGGCATTTTGTTCAAAAACGCAACGGCATTGGAAGAAGCTTCCAAGATCGACGCGATTATTTTCGACAAAACGGGCACACTCACGCGTGGACAGCCCGAAGTGACCGACGTGCTAGCGGATAGCCGATGGCTGATAGCCGATAGCAATGTCCCAGCAACTGATTTCTATAACCCATCTGCTGTTCGCCAACTGCTCGCTCTTATTGCATCGGTTGAACAGTCATCGGAACACCCGTTGGCGCAAGCGATAGTAAATAAAGCAAAATCCGAAAATCTCGCTCTCAGCGAGCCGCAAGAATTTCACGCGATTCCCGGTTATGGTCTGCAAGCAACGTTGGACGGAAAAGTTTTGTTGGTTGGCAATCGCAAATTGATGAATGACAACCAGATTGGCTTTGACGGCTTGGCACAAGCTGCTTTTGGACTAGAAGGTTCGGGGCGCACAGTTGTTTATGGAGCAGTAGATGGTAATCTCGCGGGTTTGATTGCGATTGCGGATGCACCGCGCGAAACGTCAAAAGAGACGGCACAAAGGTTGCGCGAACGCGGCATCCAAGTCGCGATGTTGACTGGTGACAATCGCGCGACTGCAGAACGTATCGCAAAAGAATTAGGCATTGACACGGTGTTCGCCGAAGTGCTGCCCGGACAAAAAGCGGACAAGGTAAAAGAACTTCAAGCCCAAGGTAAAAGGGTAGCGATGGTTGGTGATGGCATCAACGACGCGCCCGCGCTCGCGCAAGCGGATGTTGGCATTGCGATTGGCGCGGGAACCGATGTGGCAATGGAAACTGCCGATGTTGTTTTGATGAAGAGTGACCCATTCGACGTTGTTAAAGCAATAGAACTCTCAAAAGCGACTGTCGCCAAAATGCAACAGAATTTGTGGTGGGCGGCAGGGTATAACACGATCGCGTTTCCGATTGCGGCGGGTTTGTTTTATCCCGCGTTTGGTTTGGTGCTGCGTCCTGAAATGGCGGCGATTGCGATGAGTGGGAGTTCATTAATTGTTGCGGTGAACGCGCTGCTGTTGAAATATACCAAATTGGGGCGCGCATAAATATCATATCGCTTCTTCATCAATTCTTCACACTGCGGGTATATTCTGACAACAGAACGATAGGAAGGAGAGACGAACCATGATGGGTTTTGGAATGGGAATGTGGGGTTTGGGCGCGCTCGTGATGATCGCGTTTTGGGTCATTGTGATAGGGGGCGCAGTGTGGCTGGTGCTGACGCTCGTGCGTGGAAATCAGCCGCACGCGGCGATGAATCAACCTCAGGCGTTGATGCCAGCTGTCACGCCAAATCAAACCCCGCTCGACATTTTGAAAATGCGTTATGCCAAAGGAGAGATTAGCAAAGAACAATTTGACGAGATGCGCCGCGAACTTGGTGGGTAAGCACAGGCACGGTTGCAATATAACTGATGTCCCTCTCGGCAATACTGCGGGCTTTGTACCGAGCGCGCCTCGCGATCCTGAGTATCGCAGTCATCTATTTCATTTCGGTTCTCGTTGGTGCGGTCATGGCGCATACGGGAGATGAATTCGCGTTAGCTCGGCGCGATGATTTGGTTCTGCGCGCGCAAGCGAGCGCTCCTGCCCTACTCGCCTTGAACGAAAACGACCGATTCCGCGCCGCGCTCCTCGATTTCGGCAGCAATCTATGGGCGGCAGTTTTGGATACCGTAGGAGGGCTTGCCATTATCGTTCCATATCCGATTGCGGCATATCGCGGCTGGGTTGGCGGCATCGTTTCCGTGAATAGCGAACATGTTAGCCGTCTAGCGAGTACAGGCGAGGCAATATATTACCTTGCAGTCGTGATTCTCCAGCTCATCCCTTATACATTGGCGGCAGCGGCAGGCGTGACTTTGGGCTTGGCTTGTTTTCGTCCACCGTCGTACTATCAAAGTGCAAAGCTGTTGTGGATGCCGAAGGAGGCATTGAGGGATGTTCTGCGTATCTATCTCTTGGTAGTGCCGCTATTTTTCGTGGCGTCGCTCCTTGAGTTTCTTGCCGCATGAACAATTGGACAGCAGTGGAGAGAGTTGATGATCTGAGGTCAAACCAAGTCATGGCAAATGGGATTGATGGATATGCAACGGCAGCGACACGCACGCGCTACAATCGGATCGCGCCGATTTACGATTGCGTCGAATCACTTTCGGAACGCACGTTCAAACCACTGCGCGCGAAAATCTGGTCCCAGGCACAGGGTGACGTTCTCGAAGCGGGTGTAGGCACAGGGAAAAATTTTCCACACCATCCACCCGGCACGCGCGTCGTCGGAATTGACCTTGCGGATCAGATGCTCGCACGAGCCAACAAACGCGCGCAGGAACTCGATGTTCCTATCGAGTTATGCGAAGGAGATGTGCAACAACTGGCGTTCCCTTCGAACAGCTTTGATACGGCTGTTGCCACGTGTGTATTTTGCTCTGTTCCTGATCCCGTTCGCGGGTTGCTCGAGCTGAATCGTGTCGTTAAGCCAAGCGGCAAGATTCTCTTGTTAGAACATGTGCGGATTGACAGACCCATCATTGGGCGTGTGATGGATTGGATGAATCCATTCTTTGTGCGGCTGTACGGCGCGAATATCAACCGCCGCACCATTGAAAACGTCCAACGCGCGGGATTGTGCATCGAGAATGTTGACCATTACGGTCCGATGCAAATGGTCAAGTTCATCGTCGCGCGCCCAAACAAATTCACAAATGGATAAATCAAAAAAGATTCGCGTTCTCCTCGCGGATGATCATGCGGTTGTTCGCAAAGGCATCCGCGATTTTTTGGAAGAAGATGAGACGCTGCGCGTAATCGGCGAAGCGAATGACGGCGAAGAAGCATTGGTGCTCATCGCGTCTAATGCTCCCGATGTCGCGGTGTTTGATATTCAAATGCCGCGCCTCAATGGGTTGGACGCCACGCGCCGCGTGAAAAAAGAATTCCCGAACGTCCATGTTCTCATTCTCACCGCCTACGACGATGACCCATACCTCTTTGCGGCGCTTCAGGCGGGCGCAAGCGGATATTTGCTGAAAACCTCTTCCGCCGAAGAATTACTCCATGCGGTTCATGCCGTCGCCGAAGGGGAAACGGCGCTGTCCCCCGGTATCGCCAAAAAATTGGTTCGGCGCGCAGCAGGTCATTCCGAACAAGAGGACATCATCGAGCCGCTCACCGAGCGTGAACTCGACGTGTTGCGCCTCGCCGCGCAAGGTCTCGGAAACAAACAAATTGGCGCAACATTGAACATCAGTGACCGCACCGTGCAGGGACATCTGGCGAACATTTACGCGAAACTGCATGTCGCTACGCGTACCGAGGCGGTGATGTTTGCAGTACGACAAAAGTGGATTACGCTGGAGTAGCCAGTAGATAGTCGCCAGTAGATAGTATTTGAACTGACGACTATCTACCGTTGACTAACGACTCTTGTTCCGCAGTCTCCGCACGCAAATTCTTCTCTGGACGATCCTACCACTCGCGATTCTATTAATTGGCATTGCATATCTCGGTGTAAGCAATCACCAGGGCGCGATGCGCGAATTGGTTGCCGAGCGCGATGGTGCATTGGCGAGCGTAGCCGCAGCGCGCATCTCGGAACTATTGACCGACCGTGCGCGCGATTTAGAAAATCTGGATGCCTCGCGTCCTGAAACGTGGGACACACAGATATTTGAAGGCGGCGTTGCGCAATTGGACGCGAGCGGGCGTATCGTCAGCGCGCTGCCGACGCGAGAAACGTGGGAAACGCGACGCGACAAAATCCCGCGTGAAACTGAATTTTCAAAACCCTTTTTAGAAGATGGCGTGTGGCTCGTTCTCCTCGTGCGTCCAACCCAAGACGGAACGCTCGTCGCCGCAGTAGAACTCCCTCCCTTTGAAAGCTTTGCCCCGCGCGGTGAAGCATATCTCGTAGATGAACAGGGAAAAATCATCGCGCATCCCGACGCCGCGCGCGTTGGAACGGATTTCAGCACACACGCAGGCATAGCTCAGGTGATGCGCGGCGAAACAGGCGCAACCTTTCATTACGATACGACTGGCATAGAATTGGTTGTCGGTTACGCCCCAATCGCGCCAACACGCTGGGGACTGCTGATTGACGAGCCGTGGGCAAATGTTGTCGCGCCGATGTTTCAGTACGCGGTGCTGCTGCCTGTTGTGTTGGCGCTTGTAGCGGTGGTCGCGCTCGGCGCGATTTATTTCGGCGTTCGTTACGTCATTCGTCCTTTGGAAAATCTGGTCCAAGCCGCGCAGCGTATTGCCTTTGGCGATTATCATGCTGCCGCGCAACGCGTCGGTGGCGTGCGCGAGATTGAAGAATTGCGCGAGACGCTCGACAGCATGGCACACCAAGTCTCTGACGCGCATGAGGCAATGCAAAATTACATCGTCGCGATTACGCACAGCCAAGAAGATGAACGTAAGCATCTTGCCCGCGAATTGCATGACGATACGATTCAAACTCTGATTGCGGTACAGCAGCGCATCGAGATGGCGCAGAGAACCTTGAACCGAGACCCCGCGCTCGCCGCTACCAAATTAGGTGAATTGAAAGAATTGACAACGGAAGCGACGGAACATGTACGCGGCTTTGTGCGCGATTTGCGCCCGACGTATCTTGACGAGTTGGGTTTGATTCCCGCGCTCGAAACCATTGCGCGCGAAGCGAATGCGAGTTTTACCGTACAAGGGGAGGAGCAACGTTTGGACGCAGAACGTGAATTGGTTTTGTTCCGCATCACGCAAGAAGCGTTACGCAATGTGAGCAAACACGCGCGCGCAAGCCAAGTGGATGTCACTCTTGCATTCGCGGCGGACGAAGTAACGGTGACGATTCAAGACAACGGCAGGGGATTCGATGCACCCGAATCACCGAGCAGTTACGCGCGGGCAGGACATTTTGGTTTGATGGGAATGCAAGAGCGCGCACAGTTGTTCGGCGGGAATGTGTATGTGAAATCGGAGCGGGACAAGGGGACAAAAGTTGTCGCCTATCTGTCAACCAAGAATGGCGCGGCATAAACTTCGTTTGCATCAAGAGCGAAAAGGACGAACACTCGAGTTGAGCGTTCGTCCTTTTTTTATATCCCGCGCCATCTGGCGCAGCTATAAACAAGCCAAATGGCGCGGCGAGGAATGTGCGAATAGGCGGTTACGCAAGCAACCACGAGGTCTTATAGTGTGTGAGAGTTGGCGCGATTCAACAAATGGTAATCATTGATTCAAAAAGTATTCCCTATTCGTCGCGCGTAAACGTGGAACGTTTTGGCCAGGAAGGCACAACGGGAGGTTTTGATGCACGCTTCTTCCAATGAATACGCGTATGGCGCGTGGTGGCTCGTCGCTTTGAACGTGATTCTCTTTCTCTTTTTTGTTTTTGGGTATTTGCTGCCCAAGGAAAAAGTGGAATGGCGCTCGATGGGCGTGTTTGCTGCGTGGCTCGCCGCGCTCTTTACCGAGATGTATGGATTCCCGCTGACCATCTATCTCTTGTCAACGTGGCTGGGCAGCGCGTATCCCGTCGCAGAACCCTTCACGCACGTCAACGGGCATTTGCTCGCCGTGATTACGGGCGGTTCGCCCATAGTCGCACTTGTGATTGATGTCGTCACAAGTCTTGGCATTCTCGCCGCGCTGCTCTTGATGGGTTCGGGTTTTCAGCGCATCCATCGCGCGCAGGGTGAATTGGTAACAGACGGTCTCTATCGCTATGTGCGCCATCCGCAGTACAGCGCGCTGTTCTTGTTGATTGTTTCGCTGCTCATCCAATGGCCCACGCTGCTTTCGTGGCTGATGGCACCGATTTTGCTTGTGACTTATGTGCGTCTCGCGCGGCGCGAGGAGCGCGACATGATTGAGAAATTCGGCGAACGATATCTGGAATATCGCGCGCAAACTCCAGCATTCATGCCTTCGTGGCGCGCGTTGCGCGGTTTGCGCCCGACAGTCTCTGTGCCGAACGTCCGAACATGAAGACGCGACGAATTTCGTTTTCGATTCAAGGCATGTTCTGCGCGCGCTGCGCCGTGGACTTGGAACGTGCATTAGCGCTACGCGATGGTGTCATTGGCGCGTGTGTAAATTATGCCAGTGAGCGCGCGACCGTACTGTACGAACCTTCGCGCATCAATCCAAGCGTATTCGTGTCGGTCATTACAGCGGCGGGGTTTACAACGCCGCTAGAGCAGGACTTGAAAATGCAAACCCTTCAATCGAACCGCTTTCACATGTACCAGCGATGGCTATTGCCAACATTAGCTGGACTTGGCGGTGGCTTGGCGCTCGTTCTTTTATATCTCGCCATTCTATCCATCGCGCAATCGCCGAGTCACGCACTCGAGCAATTATCGCAAGACCGATTCTGGGTCGGACTCGTCGCACTCGGGTTTGGCTTTCAAATCGGTCTCTACACTTACCTGCGCCTGATCACCAGCGCAATGGCATTGGTGGGCGCGACGGCGATGACAGGCGCGGGGACGACGACTTCGACGGTGGGCATGATCGCGTGCTGCGCGCATCATCTTGCCGACGTTGCGCCGCTGCTTGGCTTGGCGGGCGCGAGCGCGCTCACGCCTGTTGTCACCTTTCTCGCGGAATGGAAAATTCCGTTCCTTCTTTTTGGGCTAGCGGTCAATGTGATTGCCATTGTGATGAGCGTGCGCCTGATACGGCGCGAGCGCGCCCATTTGAAAATGATGGAGAGCAGTAGAGCGCCTGTAACGACGCAGGCGGCAGCCTGCCATTGATACAGACGCAAAAGCATTTTTGGGGATTAATGATTATGGCTACTACACAAATTACCATCCCGATTGTCGGAATGACCTGCGCGAGCTGCGTCGCTCACATTGAGGGTGGGCTCAATAACTTGAGTGGCATTGAAAAGGCGACAGTGAATCTCGGCAGCGGCAAAGCGAGCGTCCAATACGACCCCGCGCGCGTCTCGCCGCAAAAAATGTTCGACGCGATTTTGGATGTCGGTTATCAAGTCGGAACGGCGCAAACGACGCTGCATGTGACTGGCATGACGTGCGCGAGTTGTGTGGCACATGTCGAGAATGGGTTAAAAGAACTCGACGGTATGACGAAAGCGACAGTGAGTCTAGCGACGAACACTGCAAAGGTGGAATATGTGCCGACGCTCGTGACTGTCTCGCAGATGAAACATGCAATCCGCGATGTCGGTTACGACGTGAGCGAACAGACAGGGAGCAGCGCATCGGCGCTCGACCGCGAACGCGAGGCGCGGCAGCAAGAACTGAATCGCCAACGGCGCAATCTTCTCATCGCCACGCCGCTCGCGGCCATCATCATGCTCGGCACGTTCCGCGACATGCTGCCGCCAGAAATTCAACAATTCATTCCCGAGCTCTTCTCGCAAAAATGGTTTCTCGGTCTTCTGACGACGCCGCTAGTGTTCGGACCCGGACGTCAATTTTTTGTCAACAGTTGGCGCGGGCTGAAACACGGCGTCACTGACATGAACCTGTTGTACGCGACAGGTATCGGCGCGGCGTACGGCATTGCGCTTATCAACGTCATCGCTCCGCAAGCGGGCTTTGGCGGCGAGGGCGCGACGTTTTTTGAATCCGCCGCGCTCTTGACGTGGTTCATCGTGCTGGGTCGTTTCCTTGAGGCATTGACGCGCGGACGCACGAGCGACGCGATTCGCAAACTGATGAGTTTGCAGCCGAAACTCGCGCGGGTCATTCGCAATGGGCAAGAGATGGAAATTCCCGCCGAAGAAGTGGAAATCGAGGATGTGATTCTAGTGCGCCCCGGCGAACGCATTGCCGTAGATGGCATTGTGAGCGAGGGTTACAGCGCAGTGGACCAGTCCATGCTGACCGGCGAATCGCTGCCTGTCGAGAAAAAAGCGGGCGATAACGTCATTGGCGGAACGATCAACAAAACCGGCGCGTTCAAGTTCGTCACCACGCGCGTCGGCAAAGACACCGCGCTCGCGCAAATCATTTCGCTGGTGGAAGATGCACAGGCGTCCAAAGCGCCAATTCAAAAACTTGCGGATTGGGTTGCGGGGCATTTCATTCTCGGTGTTCACTTGTTGGCGATCGTCGTCTTTGTCGCGTGGTTCTTTGTGGGCTATCAGTTGTTCTTTGACCCGAACACGCGCTTCATGCTCTCGCCGTACACGTTGGGCGAGATGGGCGTCTTCGGCTTCTCACTCTTACTCTCCGTGACTGTGCTCGTGATTTCGTGCCCGTGTGCAGTGGGTCTTGCCACGCCCAGCGCGATGATGGCGGGGACGGGGAAAGCCGCAGAATACAACGTCCTCTTCAAGAACGCAGAGGCGATTGAGAACACGTCGAAATTGCAAACGATTGTGTTTGATAAAACGGGGACGCTGACGAAAGGCGAACCGTCGGTGACAGGTGTATTCAGTGGTCAGTTATCAGAAGTCAGTAGTCAGAATGAAATTCTTCGTCTTGCCGCGATTGCTGAAAAGAACAGCGAACATCCATTAGGCGAAGCGATTGTGCGCGGGGCGGAAGCGCGTGGGTTGAATGTGGTAGAGCCGCAATCCTTCAATTCGATTCCCGGTCACGGCGTCGAGGCGCAAATTAACGGTCAAGAGATTTTGCTTGGCAATCGCAAGTTGATGAAACAGAGCGGTGTGGACATTCGTGCGCTCTTGCCGCAAACGGAACAATTAGAGCAAGAAGGCAAAACGGTGATGTTCATTGCCGTAGACGGACAAGCCGCAGGCATCATTGCGGTTGCGGACACACTCAAGCCGTACTCTGCCGAAGCAATTCGCCAGCTGCACAAACTTGGCATCGAGACCGTGATGATTACTGGCGACAATGTGCGGACTGCCGCCGCAATTGCGAAACAAGTCGGCATTGACCGCGTACTCGCCGAGGTCTTGCCGCAAGACAAAGCGAACGAAGTAAAAAAATTACAAGTAGAGGGCAAAAAAGTTGCGATGGTTGGTGATGGGGTGAACGACGCGCCCGCGTTGGCACAAGCCGATGTAGGGATTGCGATTGGCTCGGGAACAGATGTGGCAAAAGAAACGGGACACGTCATTCTCATCAAAGACGATTTGCGCGATGTCGTTGTCGCCATCGAAATTGGCAAAGCGACGATGCGGAAGGTGAAACAGAATCTGTTCTGGGCGTTCATCTATAACACCCTCGGCATTCCAATTGCGGCGGGGTTGTTGTATCCGTTCTTTCAAGTGGTCATCAGTCCCGAAATTGCCGCGGCGCTCATGGCGATTAGTTCGCTGACCGTCACACTCAATACGTTGCTCTTGCGCGGTTTCGTGCCATCGCTCAAACGCGGACGCGGTTCGGTAATTCCATCCGAACGAACTCCGCAACCTGCACTTATCCCTGCGTCTGCGACTGGAGGCGGTGCAGAATAAAGAGTTGTGGCGCATTGTGAGAGAAGTGAGACGCGCGGGTGCGCTGACAAACAACGAGGGAATGAACGACGCAATACCTCTCACGCGTTCATCCTCTCGTCCAAAAATTTTTTTGAGGTGAACATCAAATGTCCAAGTATTTACGAATCGGAATTGGAATCGCGGTCGTCGTAGTTGTCGCGTTCAGTTTGATTTGGCTGAACGCGTCGGCAGCCACACGTCCATTGGCATCCAATGCAGTGAGTGTGAATCAACCTAACGCGCAGGCGACAATGACGCCTGACAGCATCGGCGGAATGGACATAGGTAACATGAATATGGGAACTGCGACACCCATGTCCCAAAGTGGAGATGAAATGACGGGCATGAATGAACCGCCCGTCCCTGATGAAGGCGTTCCGTTAGCAACTGAAAAGCAAGGCGCGCAGCCGCTTGAATACAAGCTCGATAATGAGGTGAAGGTCTTTAGCTTGACTGCCAAGCCCGTGAAATGGCCCATCACCGGGGGTACGACAGTTACAGCGTGGACGTACAACGGCACAGTTCCGGGTCCGTTAATTCGCGTGAACGAAGGCGACAAGATTCGTGTTGTTCTCAAGAATGAACTGCCCGAGGCGACGAGCATTCACTGGCACGGGCTTCCAGTGCCAAACAATCAGGATGGTGTGGCAGAACCCGCCGTAACACAAAAACCGATTATGCCGGGCGAAACGTACACCTACGAATTCATAGCGAAACCCGCGGGCACATTTATGTACCATTCGCACGTACAAACGGATCGCCAAATTCCAATTGGCTTGTCGGCGCCGCTGATCATTGATCCGCCTGGCACCAAAACCTACGACAAAGATTTTGTCTTGATGTTGAACGAGTGGCAAGTGCGCGATGGCAAGACGTACGCCGCGATGCCAGGAATGAATGAACCGAATTACTTTACGGTGAATGGCAAAGCGTTCCCTGACATTCCGACAATCAATGTAAAGAAAGGCGAACGCGTGCGTGTGCGTTTGATTGGCGCGGGACAGTTCGAACATCCAATGCACTTGCACGGCATGTCGTTCAAGATTGTGGCGACGGACGGCAACCCAGTGCCTGAAGTCGCGCAACTTACAAAGGACACAATTCCCGTGCATCCAGGCGAACGCTTTGACGTGGAATTTGTCGCGGACAATCCTGGACAATGGGCATTCCACTGCCACGTTCTGCATCATGTGACAAATGACAACGTGGAACCCGGCGGCTTGCTGTTCCTCGTAAACGTGGAGGCATGAAGATGAAACTCGAACGCAAAGTCGCGCTGACAAGCGCAGTAATCTACGGGACAATTTCCGTCACGGCGGCGCTGCTCTTTTTCCTCGCCGCAACACTCGCGGGGACGTACTCTGACGTTGCGCGTTTCGGCGGCGCGGCATGGGTGATGCTGCTGTCTTTTATCGTGACGATGCCGCTCGTGATCTCATCCGTCAAAAAGCGAATGAAGACGTAAGAGGTAAAAGTGACAAGTGACGGGTTATGAGAGTTGGGAGGTGTTCTCTTGTTACCGGTCACCCTCCACTTGACTGCGAGGTGTGAGATGAAAGCGCGATTTTCAAATGTATGGCGCAATGTTCATGACACGACACTGCTGCTCGCACTCTTTCTCTGGCTGTGCACGCTGCCATTCATTCTGCTGTTCACTGTGCCGTTCTTTGGCTGGCAGGTAGGAATTCTCGCGGCTGCCATCGCGCTGTTCGCTGCGCTCGTCATCTGTTATGCGCTTTGTTACTTTCCAAAAATCGCTCTGCCAAAAGAGGAGAAAACGAATGTTAAAAGACCCAGTTTGCGGTAAACGGATTACGCGCAATCACGCGCATATCGCGTTCGATTATCACGGCGTGACGTACTATCTCTGCTGCCCGCGCTGCCAAGCGGACTTTGAGCTTGCCCCCGAAAAATTTGCCAAGCCCGAAGTCGGAGAAAAAACATCCAAGCATATACACGCCAAGCACCACGCGGGCGAACACAAGACACCATCGGGTCTCACGATTGTACAAGGACCGCGCGGTTGACCGCTTCATAATTATTGAACGAAAGGAAAAAAGATGAACCACAATTCCACTTCTAATGGCGGACACACCAGTCATCTGTTACTGATGCTGTTGTGCTGCCTCATTCCGCTCGCGCTGATTGCAGGCATCGCGATTTTCGGATTCTCGCTTGGCGCGCTGACACCATATCTGCCCTTTGCGCTCGTACTGCTCTGCCCGTTGATGATGTTTTTCATGATGCGTGGGATGGGGCATGGCAACGACGCTGGGGATATGAATCACGCAGAAGCACAAGCGCCACAAAATGTCAATGTGCCCCGCACTGTGCCAACAAACGCAGCTATGGAATCAAAATCACATCATTGAACGCAGTATCTCGTACTGACACAGTTCAAAATCAAATCAAGGAGAGTAATCAAAATGAAACGCTACGGAATCGTTCTCGGAGTTGCCTTGCTCGCGCTGGTCATCATTGGCGCGCTGCTCATCGGGGGCGGCGGGTTGCCCTTTGCCACTCCGAACCATGACGGAATGGTGAATGGCACAGTCTGGGTTGCGAATGAAGGCGGCAACAGTCTCACCGCGATTGATGCCAACACCAACAAGGTCCTCACTACATTGAATGGCATTGAAGGACCGCACAATCTTCAAGTCGCGCCCGATGGGAAAAGCGTGTGGGCGGTGAGCGGACACGAATCGCTCGCGGTAATGATTGACGCGACGGCATATCAAGTTCATGGCACCGTGCCGACGGGCAAAGAACCCGCGCACATTATTCTCGCCCCCGATGGGAAAACCGCGTATGCGACGAACGGCGGCGATAACACGGTCACTGCAATTGATGTGGCGACGATGAAAACAATCAGCACCATTCCTGTCGGCAAATATCCGCACGGTTTGCGCCCAAGCCCTGACGGCAAATGGGTCTATGTCGCCAACGTCAAAGATACAACCTTGAGCGTGATTGACACCGCGACGAATACAAAAGTGGCGGACATTGAGGTGGGTCAAAAGCCCGTCCAAGTTGCCTTTTCACCCGACGGCAAATTCGTGTACTTTTCGCTCAATGCCGAGAATGCGATTGGCAAAGTGGATGTCGCGTCACGCACCTTCGTCGGCAAAGTTAAAGTGGGGGGTGGACCGATTCAAGTTTTCGTAACACCCGATAACAAAAATATCCTCGCCGCGAATCAAGGCACGCAAGACAATCCCAGCACGACCGTCTCAATCATTGACGCGGCGACGTTCACCGTTGCGAAAACAATCGAAACCGGCAAAGGCGCGCATGGGGTCGCCATTGATCCATCAGGTCAACATGCGTACATCACCAACATCTACGGCAACAATCTAGCGGTGATTGACCTCGCGACGCGCCAAGTCGTAAAGACAATTCCGACAGGTACGATGCCGAATGGTGTCAGTTTTACGACATTCACCGCGCCCGCACCTGCAACGGAAATCGAATTGGCAATGCCCGCTCACAATGACGAATCAATGCCGGGGATGAACATGCCATAGTCATTACACAGCGTCGCGGAATTCCAACTTGGCTATTGCCAAGCCCTCGCCCAAGCTGAAATCGCTGTTCGGCTTGGGCGAATCTCATCAAGTGCGCTAAATGGCGCGGCAAGATTGAGCGGTCTGGCGCATGTGCGACGGAAAAGATTGGGCTAGCATGATGGAAAATACTTTCAAGCAGGGTTGAAATTTGGAGGTAAGTAAACATGGCTCAAGCGCAAATTGCTCTGCCCTCTTTGCAGGGCAATCGTTTGGGGAACAAAGTATGGCGTACCCTTGACGAACGGCTTTCGCTTCATTCGCTCGCGTATCCCGTGCCCGATTATGCCAACACAATTCCCTACACCCTTGGCGGCATCACGCTATTCGGTTTCATTATCCTCTTTGCGACGGGCATCGTGATGACACAGTTCTATCATCCGCATCCGTCCGAGGCGCACGACAGCGTGACGTACATCATCACCCAAGTACCTTTCGGCGATTTCATTCGCAGTATCCATTTCTGGACGGCGAATCTCGTAGTGGTGACTGCGCTCCTTCACCTGCTGCGAATTTATTGGACAGGTTCATTCAAAAAACCGCGCGAGGCGAATTGGCTCGTGGGCGTTGCATTGCTGGCATTGACAATTGGCTTTGTCTTTACGGGGACAATTATCAAATGGGACCAAGAGGCAAGCGAGGCGCTCTCTCATTTCAAGGAAATCGGCGAGCTTCTCGGAGGGTTTGGCGTCTTGTTCTCTGCGGAATTTTCGCGCAGCATCCCACTCTTGACGCGACTCTATACGACGCACATTACGATCCTGCCATTCCTGTTTCTCGGACTCGTTGCTGTCCATCTCTTTTTGGTCAAGACGCTCAAGATTTCGCCCAAGCCGACCGAGAACGCGCGCGCGGGCGACGGATATGCGCCCGATCAAAAGATGGGCAATTTTGCGGGACACATCCGCCGAATGATTGGATTCGGATTGATTCTGCTCGCGATCGCAGCGTTGCTTTCGTACTTTTTCCCTGCGCCGCTCGGCTTGAAAGCCGTGCCCGGAGAAGAAGTCACCAAGCCGCCATGGATGCTGTTGTGGCTCTATCCGATTGAAAATGTTTTGGGCGTGGCGGGGATTTTGTACGGCGGCATCGTGTTCTTTATCTTGCTCGCGCTGGTGCCGTTCATTGACCGCAGTCCGTGGCTTGCGCCAAGCAAACGGCGCGGGATGATCGTCGGCTTGATTGTGACCATCGTGATTCTCGTTGCGCTTTTGGTGTTGGCAATCGTTTCGGTGCCGGTGACGCATACCACAGGAGGATAATCGAATGAACCGCATTCGTATGTCGCGCGTAACAATTTACTTTCTCGGTTTTCTCGCACTCGCCACGTTGAGCGCAGGCACGGCATATCAAAATGGATTGAACCTGCTGCGCGGGCAAGTGGACGTTGTGACAGGATTGTTATTTATCAGCGGCGCGGTGGTGTTTGGATTTGCGCTGCTGGTGTTGGGACGCCTCGTGTATCTGACCACGCCGCGCAGTGGAACCAAGTGAGGCACAGCATGTACAAAGGGAAAATCTTTCTTACACTTCTTTTTGCGATTGGGTTATTGACAATGCTACCGCTCGCCGCGCGAACGCCGACAGCGTTCGCGCACGGCGAATCGGCAATCACCGTTACACCCGACACCGTCGCGCCCGGCGGCAAAATTACGGTCAAAGGCGCAGACATGGGTGCGGGCGAAGAATTCAAAATTTCGCTGGAAGGGTTGAATTACCAAGCCGAGTTGGGCGATGCCACTGCGGGTGCTGAAGAGGAATTCACCCTCGAGTTCACGATTCCCACCGACGCGCCCGAAGGCGTATATCAAATCAAAGCGACAGGTGAAGATGGCGATGTTGTGACAACAGAATTGACGATTACGCCGACCAAAGCCGCGGCGGAAGCGCAACCGACGCCTGCCGCAGAAGTGATGCCCTCCGCCGCGGAACATGAACTCGCGCGCAGTCGCACACCATTTGATGTTATCGGATTATTCGCGCTGGTAATTGTTAGCGCTGGGTTGGGAATCGTACTCGCGCGATGGAAGTAGTCCGTTCATTGAAAGGTAATCGCCATGAATGCTTTGACGCGTGAAGAATTTCTCGAGGACCTGTGTCCGGGAGTGCGTCCGATTATCGCAGCGGTCATGGAATGTGAGTGCGGTTGTGAGGCGCTGGATTTGCTTTACAACCGCCCGCGAACGTGGCTGGAGACTACGGATATCGCCTATCACTTGGGGCAACCCGTGGACAAGACTATCGCAACTCTGGAGCGGCTCCATTATTTTTTGGTACTCAATCGCCGCGACATCTTTGGTATCGTGTTCTTTCACTTGACAGAGAACCAGGAAATTTTGCAGGCATTGGACCAATACTGGACTTGGCGCGAGGTATGGCGCTCACGCTGGCAACAGACGCAGGACACGCTCAAATTATAGTCATTACAAAATTCACTGGGAGGTGACAACATGGTAAAGGATATTGTGTGCGGGATGATGGTGGAGCCCAAGACCGCAGAAAAATCAGAATACAAAGGGCAGACGTACTATTTTTGTTCCAAGGGCTGCAAAGCGCAGTTTGACAAGAATCCCGAAAAATATATCGCCGCGCAGGGAGGAGAACACGCGGGGCAGCAGCATTAACGCGGAGGCGCGCGGCACGTTGCATGTTGAAAAGAAGGAATATCAAGATGTTCCTGATGGATATGCCTACGGCGATTGTCGTGGGCTTTGCGCTAGGGACTGCTTTCCTGTGGTTCTATATCTTGTTTCCAAAGAACGCAGTCCTCCGCGCAATCTTTCAAGGTGTGACGGCAATCTTGGAGACGCAATTCGGTTGGGCTCTCGTCGTCGCACTTGTTTTGAGCGTCCTCGTAGTGTTCGGAATTTGGATTCGTAAATGAAAGAAAAAGAGGTGGAATAAAACATGAAGCGTAAATGGATTTTGTTCGCAGGATTATTCCTGCTTGCAGGTTTATTGCTCGCCGCTTGTGGGGGAACTACGGCTGCCCCCGTTGCGAACAATTCGGGACAAGCCACATCCGCATTGAGTACGACAAATTCCAAAACAGCGGGTGCGTTTGCCTCGCAAACCGTTGACGGTGGTAACGTCGCCGTCAAGGTGATGCCGCTCAAAATGGAACCGACTGCGCCGCTCGAATTTGAAATCGCAATGAACACACATTCGGTGGACCTTGCGGACGATATGATGAAAGCCGTCGTCTTGCGGGACGAAAGTGGCATGGAATTTACGCCGAGCGCGTGGGATGGCCCCGGCGCAGGCGGACATCATCGCGAGGGCAAAATTAGATTCGCGCCCCTGACGATGAACACGAAAACGCTGACGCTCGTCGTCAAAAATGTGGCAGGCGTGCCAGAGCGATCATACACGTGGGAGTTGGGGCAATGATTCGTTTTGACCTCGACCCAATCATTGCTCAGTTCGGACATTTCCAAATCGGTTGGTACGGTGTGTTTATCGCACTCGGCATCGCGGTCGCCGTGTGGTTAACCGCGCGCGAGGCAAAGCGGCGCGGTATCTCGCCAGACGCGATTTATGACGGCGCACTGTGGGTCATCATTGCGGGCATCATCGGCGCGCGGCTGTTTCACGTCATTGATAATTGGACATTTTACGCGGCGAATCCTGCTGCGATTTTTGGAACGGCGGGCTTGGCAATTTACGGTGCGCTCATTGGCGGATTCGTCGCCGTCGTGATTTATACGATGTTGCACAAGCTCCCCTTCTGGCGCGTGCTTGACGCGGCAGCGCCCGCGATTCCGCTCGCCCAAGCCATCGCCCGCATCGGTTGTTTCATCAACGGCGACAATTACGGCGTGCCGACGAATCCGCCACTGCCGTGGAACGTCACGTGGACGAATCCGAATGCGATGGTGCCTGACCGCACGGTCGCGTATCAACCCGCGCAGTTGTACGAAGGAGTGTGGGACTTGGTCGTCTTTGCCATCGTGTGGCGTTTGCGAACGCGCGTCAAAACAGATGGCGTGCTGTTCCTCATCTATGCCGTGCTGTATTCGTTCGGACGCTTTTTCATTTCGTTCGTGCGCGAGGACAATATCTATTTTTGGAATTTGCGGCAGGCGCAAATTATTGCGTTGGCGGTAATGCTGTTAGCAATTCCGCTCGCGCTCTGGTTGAGTTGGCGCAATACGAGACTGCTGATGAGTCATGCCTGATGATAACGCGCTGTCGTGTCATCAACGCCCGACTTGGACACGGGGCGATATGGTTCTCGGTGTGATGCTGTGGACGGTCATTGTGTTCGCAGTCTTTGCATGGTCACACCGTGAAACGATTCTCGCGTGGTTCGTCGCGCTGCAGTGAGAATAAAATGATTCGGACATGAAAAATGCCGAGCCGCATCATCGTGCGCTTGGCGTTTCGTTTTTGAATCACAACTTTTGCTCCGGAACCAAGTTCGTCGCGAACAGACTTCGCACTAATCCATCACAAATCCTTCACATCTTTGGGCTATTGTGTGAGCAGACAAACGGAAGAATCCAAATTCATAAAACATGTCCCGAGGGAAATCGAGGGATTGAAAGGAAACGAAAATGAACACTCGCACAAAACTTTTCACGGGAATTGGCATTGCTGCTCTTCTCATAGTGGCACTCGTAATCGGCGGCTGGTTCTTGAACACTGCCTTCGCGCAAGGACCCTGGCAGGGTGGCAATTGGAGCGTCATGCACAACAATCAAGCCGTGCTTGACTTGCTCAAAACCAACGAAGGCGATTTACTCAAAGAACGCCAAGCGGGCAAGAGCTGGCTCGACATTGCAACCGCAAAAGGTGTGAGCGAACAAGCGTTGACGGACGTGCTCGTGCAACCAATGGCGCAGATGCAAAATTGGATTACCCAGAATTATCCGCAAACGAACATCGCGCAAATGACCGAATGGATGCGTCAACAAATCGCGCAAGATATTCGTGTGACGCAATACGGCAGGATGACCGACATGCACGTCTTTGGCGGTTCGATGATGAATGGGATGATGAACAACAACGGCGTGATGAACGGCAGCGGTATGATGGGTGGCATGATGAATCGCGGGATGATGAATGGTGCGCCCCAGAACGGCGCGATGATGAACGGTGGAATGATGGGCGGGATGATGAATGGTTGGAACAATACGCCGAACGTCAACGCGACGCCTGTGCCATCAACGCAAAAGATTGACCGCGAAATTCAAATTACGGCGAGCAACTCTAACTTTGAGCCATCCCAAGTTCAAGTGAAACGAAGCGAGACCGTCAAATTCACGATTGTCAATCAGGATAAATTTGCACACAATGTCGTCAGCCAAGGTGGAAAACTTGCTTACACGGTGCTGCCTGCAAATCAAACCACGTCTGTCGTTTGGACTGCGCCAAATCAAGCAGGAACTTATACCGTCATCTGCACATGGCATCCAGGAATGCAATTCACAATTGAGGTAGAGTAAGAGTTACATGAGAAAAAAACGGCGCGCGGAAAAATTCTCCGCGCGCCGTTTTTTTCTGTTCGCCTGTTTCAAATTGGAAGCGTGAACCAAAACGTCGTCCCTTTTCCCGGTTCACTCTCTACCCCAATTTCCCCGCCGTGTGCTTCAACTAACTGTTTCGCAATTGCCAAGCCCAAGCCCGTGCTGCCTTGCGTACGCGAACGCGCCTTGTCCCCGCGCCAAAAACGTTCAAAGACGTGCGGCAAGGCATCAGGCGTAATGCCCGCACCTGTATCATGCACTTGGACACGCGCAAGTTTTTTTTCTTGGGTCGCAGTTACCATAACCACTCCGTTCGCAGGTGTATAGCGCAGCGCGTTCGACAACAGATTCCGCAGCACTTGTTCGATTCGCTGCGCATCAATGTTGAGAGGCGGAATATATTCTGGAACGCTTGCGGTCAGCTTGATTTCTCGTTCGTTCGCTTGCGCTTGAAACGCGTTCACGACGCGTTCGATCAGCCCGCGCAAAGCTGTCGGTGCGCGATTCAACGTGAGTTGTCCCGCATCCGCGAGCGCGAGTTCGCGCAAATCGCCGACGAGACGTGCGAGCAATAGGGTTTCGTCATGTAATGAAGTAACTTGCTCCACATCCATTGGAAATACGCCATCCATCATGGCTTCGAGATGGCTCTGGATTACACCTATGGGATTCCTTAGCTCGTGCGCGATGTCGGCAAGCATATTCTGTCGCGCCGTTTCCGAACGCGCGAGTTGGTCTGCCATCGCGTTAAAGGAACGCCCAACGCGTGCGATTTCGTCATCGCCGCTCACAGGCGAACGTGCGGTCAGGTCACCTGCCGCGATTTTGTCCGAAGCAGACGCAAGCGCATTGAGCGGCGCGGTGATTTGGCGAAAAAGTAGAAAGCCCAACACGAGCGCGATGGCGGCGGCTGCAAGTCCCGCGAGCAAAATGGAGCGATTGACTTGGGCGAGAAAATCTTGTGCGGCAGTGTCTGTAACGCCATGCATCATTTGTGAATTCGCAATCAGAATCCCCACGCGTTGTCCATCCACTTGAATCGGGACACTTTCCGCGCGTTCGTTCGCGGCGATGCTTTGCCCGAGCAGTGTGTTATCTGAAGACGCGACAATCGTTCCATTCGCATCTGCGAGCCACAAACCACCACTCCCCATCATTGTACCCATCATTCCACCAGAGCTATCGCTCAATAGTGGCTCGACACCGAACCAATTTCCGCGCGTGCGATAGTACGCCGCAAGTTCATTCGCCAAATCTTGGGCGCGCACCATTTGTCCGCGAAACATGAATTGTTGAAATTCGGACGTGGTGGTTTGATTCGCAATAAGCGCGACGCTGACGACGCCGACGACGATGATGATTGCAAATGCGCCCATCAAACGAATAAAGAGACTGTTATGAATCACGGCTCCTCAGCAAATTTGTAGCCAACTCCGAATACCGTAATCAGAAAGCGCGGCTGTTTCGGGTCGTCGCCGAGTTTTTGGCGCAAGTTTTTGATGTGCGCGTCAATCGTGCGTTCATAGCCATCGAATGCTTCACCCTGCACCAAATCCAACAGTTGCATCCGCGTAAACGCGCGTCCCGGATTTTTCATCAGTGCTGTGAGCAAATCAAATTCAGTTGGCGTCAGTTCCACAACTTTGCCGCGCGCGGTGACAACATGTTTTTTCAGATCCATCTCCACTTCACCCGCACGCAAAATTTCGACAGGCGCAGTTTCCCCTTCGACACGGCGCAGCACTGCGCGCACACGCGCCACGACTTCACGCGGGCTGAACGGTTTTGTGATGTAGTCGTCCGCCCCAAGTTCGAGACCGATGAGTCGGTCTGTCTCTTCAACACGCGCAGTGAGCATGATGATCGGCGCGCTGGACTCCTTACGAATGATGCGCGCTACATCTAATCCATCCATTTCAGGTAGATTGAGGTCGAGCAGTATGAGATTCGGTTTCTCGCGTCGAAACACGGCAAGTGCGTTCTTTCCATCACTCGCTATAACGACACCAAAACCTGCCTGCTCCAGATAGGCGCGCAGGACGTTCACAAATTTCTTTTCATCGTCCACAACGAGAATTTTCTTGCTCATATGGTCATATTTTACCTGCTGTAAGAGTTCGTTCAAACAGCAAATCAAAGCGATATGAAAAAGGCGTGCAAAGTTCGTGCGGATTCTGTTCGCGAGGATTTGCTGTGCTAAGGTGTTTTGCTAGTTTCGTTTCGTTGCAAGAAAGACATGAACGCGACTGCGCGCCAACTCCACGCGTTCCACGCGCCAATTGAAAAGTTCAAACAATAGTTCGCCATCCACAGCGCGCAATGTTTGTATGGCTTGCTCAGACCCATTGTTTGCGCCAACACTGCTCAAATTCAGCGCGCGATTCAAAACTCGCGACCAAAGGTCATTTGCAAAGAGATATGGGTCATCGACCCAAAGCAGTAATCCGCCCTCCTCTAGCACGCGCCACAATTCACGCATTGCCATTGGGTCAAATGTAAAACCGGGGGGAAATGTCATCATCAGTGAGGAGAAATACTCGGAAGGAAATGGGAGTTGTTTGGCATCAGCTCGTACAAGTCGCGGCAGAATCGCTCCAGAACGCGCAGCGAATTTGTGTCGTGTGAGATCAAGCATATTAGGTGACAAATCCACACCAACGGGAACATACCCTGCATTGTATAAATCCATATGCAAACTGCCCGATCCGAGCGCAAGTTCCAAAACACGCGTGCCATGGATAAACGGAATCGCCGCCCGCGTCCAATTCCACCATTCGCCGCGCGAAACGATGTCACTAAATTTGTCGTAAAAGAATGCGAATCTCGTGTAGAGCTGATGAAAGACGAAACGGAAGACTCTGCCTAATGGATTTAGCATGAGACAATCATACCACGCACCATCTTTACCGCAGCACTGTGTCTCGACGTTTCAGAGCCATTACCCTGGAAATACCGAAAGCACGGATACCAATAATACGCATTGATTAACTCGTTGCGTGTTCTCGGAAATTCTCGCCCCTCGCGAATCGTTTCGGTCGGGCGAGAACACGATATTGGGTTCATTCTAATTGGGCAATAAGTCTATCGTGACAAGAGGGCGGCGATTTGGGTGAAACGATAGAATCTCACAGTGCAGGAACGCGCTGGTCAGAGTGACTAGGATAGACTGCGCCAACACTCGCAACGATGAGTGCCACACCACCGATTTCCAACAGCGACAGCGATTCGCCAAGCAACAGTGCAATCCCCACCCCCATGACAGGCACGAGAAAGAAATACAAGCTCAAACGGCTCACGCCCTCGTTCTGAAGCAACCAATACCACGCCGCGATTGCAAACGCAGTCCCGGCCAGAGCCAAAAAGAGTAATAGCCCAATAAATGTTGGCGTCCACTGGATTGTCACGTCGCGTTCGAGGACTGCCGAAAGCGCAAACAGCGGAATGCTGCCGAGCAGTAATTGCCAGCCAGTGACCGCCAGCACATTGTGCCCCATTCGCACCCACTTGCCCAGTACATTGGCACTGGCTGCTGCGACCGACGCGCCCAGAGCCAATACTGCGCCAGAGATCCCATACGCGTCCCCCGCCGTCAATGCGGGATACGCGATGAGTGTTACGCCGAGCAGCCCCAACCCCAGTGTAATCATTTTGCCGCGCGTAACGGCTTCCCCCAAAAAAATTGCCGCGAGTACGAGTGTGATGAGCGCTTGCATGTTGCCCAACACCGACGCGATGCCCGCGCCTGTGCGCCCCGGGCTCAAAAACATCGCGCCGAAGGTTAGCGTCGTCGCGAAAAAGCCAAGTAAAAGAATTGCGCGCCATTCTCTGCGCGCGGGAATGATTCGTTCGCGTCGAACCAGCACAACGCCCAAAAGAACAATCCCTGCAATAAACGAGCGCAACGCGGCAAATCCTAAGGGGGGCGCGAATGTTAGTCCCGCTTTGATCGCGGCATAGCAGAGCGCATAAGTCAACATGATCGCGAGCAAAAGAACGAGACGGAGGCGCATGATGGTTGATTGCGGTTACGCTTGAGAGCTCACACTCTGAAACAAGATGACCTGTTTGAGACTCGGGTAGATTAGGGCATCTAAATTTTCAATCAATTCAGGAATTTCTCCGGCTGCTGCGCGAACTCATTGCGGCATCCGTCCGCGCAAAAATAGTACGTTGCGCCTTGCCGCTCGACATGCGCCGCCGCGCGTTCACGTTCGATGCTCATACCACAAACAGGGTCGGTTGCCATCGTTCGCATTTCTTTGAATTGTCCATCTTCGAGCCACAACACGCGGTCGGCAATGTCCTTGATGCGCTGGTCATGGGAGACAATGATGACGCTGCGATTTTGTTCGCGCGCAATGTTTCGCAAGAGGCGCATGATTTCATGCCCAATTTTGGAATCGAGATTTGCCGTTGGTTCATCTGCCAGAATCAGCGCGGGGTCATTCACCAACGCGCGCGCGATGGCGACACGCTGTTTTTCGCCGCCGGATAATTTTTCAGGCAAAAAATTCAAGCGCGCGCCGAGACCGAGTTCGGTGAGAATCGCCGCCGCTTTTTTGCGCGCGTCGCCATGTTTCGCGCCCGCGAGTTCCGCAACGAGCGCGACATTTTCGAGCGCGGTGAGCGCGGAGAGCAAATTAAAATCTTGAAAGATGAAACCGAATTGTTCGAGACGAATGTCGGGCAAACGATTCTCCGCGAGCGCAGAAATCGTCGTCCCATTCAACGCAATCGCGCCCTCCGTTGGTTTCAATAACGCGCCGAGCATCGAAAGCAGCGTCGTCTTGCCCGAACCCGAAGGACCCATAATCAACACGATTTCGCCCGGCGCCACCGAGAGCGAAACATCGCGCACCGCCGTTACTTCGGTCGCGCCTGCGCCAAATTTTTTCGTCACATGATTGACTTGCAATGTCAGCGCTGCCATCTCCATTCTCCAATCTTGAATCTTTATTTTCCTCTGAACACGCGCGCCGGGTCGAGACCTGCAATTTGCTTTATGGGCAAGAGCGCGGAGAGCGCTGCAATCACGAGCGAGACACTCGCCACTTTTACAAGAGATGCGCCGCTCACTTCCAGCGCAATCGGCAAGTCCATTTGCGGCACGAGCGCGACAAGCAAGAGTGTGATGCCCAAGCCGACGCCAAATCCCAATACAACACTGACGAACGCTTGCGCCAACACGACGCCGTACAGATGCAAGTTCCGCGCGCCCACTGCTTTCAACACCCCATATTCCGCGCGCCGCGCCAAGGTTGCGGTGTACACCGTCAGCGCCATCACCGCGATGCCGATGAGAAAGCCAACTAAATTCATAATCGTCACAATGTCGGTGCTCATGTCGTTCACGACTTGGCGTTCGCGTTCCGCAAATTGGTCACGCGTCTGCGCGGTTGCCTTGTCCACTTGCTTTTCAATTTGCGCGGCGACGACAGCGGACGATGTATTTGATTTCACGCGCACGAACAAAAAACTCACACTGCCCGTATCTTTCCGCGTTCTCACAAAATCTTTTTCGGCGATGAACGCAACCGAGCCGCCGCTGATCGTCGTCGTTCCATCGCTCAACCCCGCAATCTTGAACTCTTCTCCAAGTATTTTTACCGTATCGCCAATCCCAACGCCCGAATTGACTGCCACACCGCGATCTATAATCGCTTCGCCGTCTGCGGGCAAAGGATTGCCTGCAACAATGCGCCACGGTCCGCCCGCGTCCACCTCGCGCGGCAAACCAATCACGTAAGCGAGATTACTGACGTCGCCAATCTCGATGAGGTTGGTGAGATAATGAATCGGCGTGACTGATGCAACGCCCGCGACATTTCGCACGCGCGTTTCGAACGACGCGGGAATTGCCGAGTACGCCATGTGCAGATTGCGGACGTTTTCTTGGGAAACGATAATGTCCGCATTCGAGTTATCAATGAACGACGTGACTTGAGTTTGCACACCCGTCACCACCGCGTCCAATACCAAAATCAAAAGCAGCGCGAGCGCCACGCCGCCGACGGAAATAATCAAGCGCGTTTTGTTTTGGAACAAATTGCGCAAGCCGAGCCGAATCATTTCCGAAAGACCTCTGCTGGCGCAAGCCGCGCAATCACACGCGCGGGAAAGAGCGCGGCGAGCAACGCCATGCCCAATCCGATGACGAGGGATTGAAACATTGCGCGCGGTTCCACGACAACCAGAAACTGCGGATAGACGGACATGATGAGTCGTGCCGCGCCATACGTCGCCGCAATGCCAATGAGCGAACCTGCACCCGCCGCAATCACCGCTTGCGTCGCAACGACGCGATATAGCACCCCATTTTTTGCGCCAATCGCCTTCAGCACGCCGTACTCGCGCTGGCGTTCCACTGTCGCGGTGTAAATCACCAAGCCGACGATGAGCGTGCCGACGAGAAACGCAATCGCCACCATGAGTTGAATTGGCGCGCTGAAAAATTTCCCAAAGAGTTGCTTGTCATTTGCCATCACTTGTTGTTTCGGCAGCACTTGAACACGCGCTACATTCCGCAAGCGCGCGAGCATCGCGGCGTCATCGAAGCGCGCGGGCGGCGTGACGAGCAGAAAACTGGAAGCATCGGGCGCGCGTAAAAGATTTTCGGCGGCGACTTTGCGAACGAAAATGAAACTGGTCATCCACGAACTCGTGCCATCCGACAAACCGACAACGGTGAAATCGCGGTCCATGATTTCAAACGTTTCGCCGAGCGTGATGTTGTGTCGCTGCGCGAGAATGCGGTCAAAGACAACTTCGCGTTCATTGCGCGGTTCGCGTCCCGCCGCCATGCGCCACGGTCCGCCGCCGATTTTTGGGTCAAAGCCAATGAGATACGCGGGCTGTTTTTTTTCGTGCAGTTCGAGGATGATGAATTGCGAAAGAATTGGCACGACGTTTTCCGCGCCCTCTGATTTGACAGCGACCGCCGCGCCTGCTGGCAATAGCGACGTCGCGCCCAGTAAATTATTCACACCATCTTGGGCAATGACAATAGAACCCGGCGCGTTCTCAAGGTACGCTGTGATTTGCGCGTACATGCCCGCGAGAAATCCGTTAAGCAGGAGTGTGAGCATAACTGCGAGCGCGACACCGCCGACACTCAATGCAAATCGCGTTTTGTCTTGAACCAAGTTCCGCAGCGCCAGTGACATTCCCAATCCTCCGAATTACAATTCGGCTTTGCGCGCACGATACAACACAATCGTTCCAAAGAGCGTCATAAAGCGCTCGCTCTGTTCAACTTGTTCGAATCCTGCGCGGTGCAATTGTTCGGGAAGCAAGCCCGCGATTAAATCGCTCGTCCGTTCCAAATTTCGCATCCCAAGCGAAATCACCCATGCCAGAAGGTTATGCGGTTTGCCAAAATCAATAACCCAAAATTCGCCACCGGGTTTTAATACACGCTTCACTTCGCTCAACGTCCGCGCGCGGTCTTGGGTCGTCAAGTGATGCAAGATGAGACTGGACAACACGCGATCAAATGAAGTGTTCGGGTAGGGCAGTTGATACGCCATGCCTTGCTCCAACTTGATGTTCACTCCTTGCTGCTGCGCTTTGGCGCGCGCGATTTCTAGCACTGCCGGGTCGCCGTCGAATCCAACTACATCGGCTGTGCGTTGTCTCTGTTTGATGAGAATCGTCAGCGTCCCTGTGCCGCAGCCAAGATCGAGGACGCGAGCGTCGGGGGCGATACGCGCTTCTTTGATGAGGCGATTTTTGAATGTTTCTTCACGCATCCCCCAACGCAGCAGTGGGTCGTACAACGGCGTCAAAAATTTGAATCGAAGTGCAGGAATATATTTCGCATCTTGCGTCATACTCGCTCCTTTTCGCATAATTACGGCAACGTGCCGACGACATTGCTGTAGCGCCACGGATCGCCGCCACTGATTCGCCAACCACGCGGAGTTTTCAATAACGCAAAGTCTTGTGTCAATGTCGCTGTTCCTTGATTTGTACCGTGTACAATTCGAATGTCCATTTGGTAGGTCACTTTGGCGAGACCACTGCTTTGATGTACCTCAACGTTCGTGATTCGAAAATTCGATAGTTGCACGAGACTTGCGCCACTCACGTGATTGTTCAACATCGAAGCATACGCATCGCGCGTGTTTGTAAGTCCTTGTTCATTTGCGCCGTCGGCGATAGTCGCAAAATATGCCTCCAGCGCGGCAGGTTTGGCATTGCCTCCAATCGCAGATTCAAGCGTTCGCTCGAAATTTCCGACTATACCGCGCACCTCATTTTCGTCGGAATTGCCCGCGCAGGCGGCTATAGTAAAAAGCAGGAGGAACGGTAGAAGGATCAAGAGTCGTTTCATAATTTGCCTCCACCTTCTAGCTTACTCGATGTCGGGAAAAAGAGTATCGCCAAATCGCGCATTTCGCCCGCGCCGTTTGGCGGATACAGTACAAAGCGCCACCGCGCTCTAATTCAGATTTGCTTTGAGGGCTTACATCACGTAAGATTGCCCCTCATGCTTCGACGCATCGCCCTTCTCTTGTTGTTTAGCGGGTTTGCACTTGGCGGGACGGGGTGCCAAGTTTCTTTGGCGATGATGCCAGAGACAGCTATTGTTACGCCTATAACGGCGAGCCTCTCGTCGTTGCCATCTCCTTCACCGATACCGAGCGCGACCGCAACAGCAACGTTCATGTCAACTTTATCACCCACTCGCACATTGACCGCGACGCGCGCACCGACATCCTCACCCACCGCGTCGCCAACTAAAACCAACACACCATCGCTGTCGCCGACGGCATCCGAAATCGTTCGCGTCGCGCGGGTCCCAATTTTGATGTATCACTATATTAGCGTGCCTCCCGATGACGCCGACGCGATTCGCCGTGACCTTTCTGTGCCACCCGATATTTTCGAGCAGGAGATGAGATTGCTCTACGAGCAAGGATATCAAACGATCCAATTGCGCGACCTCGTCAATTATTTTGAAACGGGCGCGCCGTTGCCGCCGAAACCGATTGTTCTTACTTTTGATGATGGATACGCGGACCAGTACATCAATGTTTTTCCGACGCTCAAGGACTATGGATTCACGGGAACCTTCTTTATCATCACGCAGTTTGCCGACATGCAAGCGAACGGGTATATGACCTGGGAACAAATCCAAGAGCTCGCAACAAACGGAATGGAAATTGGGACGCATACACTTGACCATCGTGCCAATCTTGCGCGTCTCAACGTCAACACACAGCGGCGTGCGATTCAACCCGCGCGGGATGCGTTGCAAAAATATGTTCCCTATGTGTTGCCTGTGTTTGCGTACCCCGCAGGCAGTTATGACCATACAACGCTAGACCTCTTGCAAGAACTGGGTTATGCGGCAGCAGTAACGACGAGACAAGGCGTGTTGCAATCCAGCGCGCAGCCGTTCGAACTCAAACGCGTGCGCGTGCGTGGCGCGTGGAATATCTCACAATTTGTCTACTGGCTGGAGTATTGGCAAAAGCGTTGATGAAATTTTCCAGATGTAAAGCAATGCCCCACACGGAGATACGTGTGGGGCATTTTTATTTGACATTCGGCTTTACTGCGATATGATTGATATTGCAACTAGTCGCAATTATAAATTGCCGCAATAAGGAGCATTTACCATGTCGAATCACACCGAGATGCTCGATACGCTTCGTAAGGCGGGGCATCGCTTGACACCGCAGCGCGAAAGTGTATTAAGCGTTATTGCTTCAAGTAATTCGCATCTGACTGCAGAAGAAGTCATCCAGCACGTGCGAAAACGATACCCATTTCTCAACAAGTCAGCCGTTTATCGTTCGCTCGAGCTTTTGACGAGTTTGGGATTCGTGACACAGACCGATTTAGGGCGTGGACACATCGAATATGAACTGCATCGCCATCCGCATCACCATCATCTCGTCTGCCGCAATTGTCATGAAATTACTGAACTCAAACATGACGCGTTCACCGCGCTCTCCAAAAAACTTGAAACCGAGTACGGGTTCAAGGCGGACATGGACCATTTCGCTGTATTCGGGCTGTGCCGCAAATGCAAAACAAGTGCGCCCAAAAAATCTGTCCATCCTCATTCCTAGAGGGCACATTGCATGTCATTCTCCCGCGTTACTTTCGGCATCTTTATCTACATGATGGGTCGCGGAGTTTTAGACACCTAAAACAAGGTCTTTGATACGCCATGTGGAATCATTTTGGAGATAGGCGATGCGTTGAGCGACTTGCACGGCTACACCCATGGCGGCAAAGACCCACCGATTACTTTCGGTTCCGCGCATCCAGGCACGTTCCAAATCAAATATGTCTTTCACCAAACTCTGCATCGGTTCGACGGTGTGACGACGTTCTTTGAACAAACGGCGATGTCGTTCGGTCTGCAACTCGCGAAACATCTGTTTACGTTCAGGCGATTTGATTTTGTTCCGTCGCATGGTTGTGAGCAGTTGAATATCATACGTGTCTTTGAGGGTTCGATATAACCCATAGTCGTCGGCTTTGCTATCCATGCAGCAGACTTTCACGAACCGTTCATAGCGTCCAATTTCGCTTTCCAAGCGCTTGGCTTCATTCGCTGAATTCGGCATCCATTTGAAGGCGCCAAGCAGATTTATGCCATGCGTGGTGATACAAAAGGTGCCATGTCCATACACCCAGCCATCCGCACGAGAATAACACCACGTTGCTTCGCGATCGAGACCATGCAAACCTTTGGGAAGGATGCCTTCTTTTTTCTGTTTTTGATGCCAGACCGGTCCGCGTGCGTGGACCATCATCTTGTCCGCACTCACCGTCGCGAGTGTGGGTATGGCTTCGTCATCCCAACTCCGCTGCAGGAAAGAGCTGAGAAATGAATCCTGCAGGTTTTCGAGGCGAGTGCCTGATTTTTTTTAAACGCCCGCGTAGTTGCGATTCGGAAATCGGTGGTAGGTCGGAATGCGGAGTCAGATACTTCCAGTATTGCACGACCAGGCGATGAACGCCTTGATACGTTTTGACTTTGGCTTTGACCGATAATACGGCAATGAACATGATCAGCGATTCAGGATATTCGAATGTGCTACCGCGCACACCATTGCGTACTGGTTCGGGAAAGTTCGTTGCTTGCAAAAACTCATCAAACTCGGCTTTGGCTTGCTTGACCCATTCAGGATTTAGTTTCGGAACAGGGGGGGCAGGAGTTTTGTTCGGCATGGGCTAAGCTTAGCACGATTTCGCGCTCTTATGCCAGAAAAACTCCGCGACCCATCATCTACATATTGTTCGTTTTGACAGCATGTGGTGGTGTTACAAACAACCTCGCGTCTCCTAATCCGTCCGCTACGAAACTGAAAGTTGTCAGCACCGTCGGTCCGCTCGTCAACATTATTTACAACATTGGCGGCGAGCGCATCGAATTGTCTGGCGTGATTCCCGAAGGCACAGACTCGCATACATTTGAACCTTCGCCGTCGGACGCGGTCAAATTGGCAGCCGCCGACCTCATCTTTATCAACGGCTTGACGCTCGAAGAGCCAACGAAAAAACTCGCGCTCGCGAACAAAAAACCTTCCGCAGAGCTCATCGAATTTGGTCCGCAGACGATAACGGAAAGCGAATACGTGTACGACTTTTCGTTCCCGAAGGAAGGAGGCAAACCAAATCCGCATCTCTGGACAGATCCAACCAAAGCATTGCGCTACGCAGAAATCGCGCGCGACGCGCTCGTGAAACGCGACCCGACGAACGCAGCATATTACAATCAGAATTTTGACGCGTACAAAGCGCGCATCGAAAAACTTGATTCTGCGATTAAGCAAGCAGTTTCAACGATTCCTGAAAAGGATCGCAAACTTTTGACCTATCACGATTCGTTCCCCTTTTTTGCGCCGCGCTACGGCTTTACCATCGTTGGCGCGATTCAGCCAAGTGATTTTGGTGAACCATCAGCGCGGGAGGTTGCCGATTTGATTCTGCAAATTCGCGGAGCAAAAGTCCCCGCGATTTTCGGTTCCGAAGTGTTCCCCAGCAAAGTGTTGGAGCAAATCGGCAAAGAAACGGGCGCGCGTTATGTGGACACATTGCGCGACGATGATTTGCCCGGCGCACCGGGCGACCCGAATCATTCCTACATTCAGATGATGGTGGATGATGTCATCATCATGACCGACGCGCTTGGCGGCAATTCCTCGGTCTTGATGATGGTGGATACCTCCAATGTGCCCGGTGTGGACAAGACGGTGAGCCAACCCCAATAATATGTCAGAGCCAATTGTAGAATTACGTGACGTAACTTTTGCCTACGGGCGCTCGGCTGTCGTGGAAAAGGTCAATTTGCATCTGCACCCCGGACAGTTCGCGGGACTGCTCGGACCAAGTGGTTCGGGCAAGACGACGATTCTCAAATTGATTTTGGGAATGTTAAAGCCACAACGCGGCACGGTCTTTGTGAACGGCAACGATTTGCAAGAGCGTCCGTCCCACCGCGTCTCGTACGTTCCACAACTCGAGACGATTGATTGGAATTTTCCGGTGACTGTCGGGCAAGTGGTGTTGATGGGGCGTATCCGGCAAATGGGATTGCTGCCGTGGGCAACCCGCGCGGATAAAGATGCCGCCGAAGAAATGATGGAACGACTTGGCATCGCGGAAATGCGCGCGCGGCATATTCGTGATTTATCGGGCGGGCAGCAGCAGCGCGCGTTTCTCGCTCGGGCGCTTTTGGCGCAGCCCGATTTGTTGGTATTGGATGAACCGACGGCGGGGGTGGATATTGGAACACAGGAAAATATTTTGCGTTTGCTTGCCAAATTGAATCGCGAGGGCGTGACGATTTTAATGACGACGCACGATTTGAATGCGGCGGCGGCTCACATTCCGTGGGTCATTTGCTTGAATCGCCGCGTGATTGCCTCGGGCCCGCCCGATGAAGTGTTCACGCCAAAAATTCTCTCTGCAACGTACAAAGGCAACATGGTGGTTTTTCGACACAACGATATGTTGTTTGTGGGCGAACAACCGCACGACCACAGCTATCGCGATCTCGTGCCGAATCCCGTTGCGGGGGACGTAATTATTACTCCGAATGGAAACCTGCCACCGCTCGCGCCGGAAATCGAAAAATTGATTCAGAGTGATGTTGCATCACCAATCAACAGTGAGGCAAAGGATTAGCGATGGAACAACTATTGATGCCCTTTCAATTTGAATTTTTTCGTTACGGCTTTGTCGCCGCGATATTGGTTGGCGCACTGTGCGGCATGATTGGCGTGTATGTGGTGCTGCGCGGGATGAGTTACATCGGGCATGGATTGTCACATGCGATATTTGGCGGCGCGGTCGCTAGCTATGTGCTGGGCTGGAATTTTTATCTCGGCGCGGGATTGTGGGGATTCACCGCCGCGCTGCTCATCAATCAAACCGCGCGGCGGTATCGCATCGGCGCGGACGCGGCAATTGGAATTATTACCACTGCATCGTTCGCCATTGGTGTCGCAATCATCAGTCGTTATCGGCGGTTCACGACCAACTTTGATGCCGCTTTATTTGGAAATGTTTTGGGCGTGACGTTGAATGATGTGTTGGTTATCGCGGGAGTGACAATTGTAACCGCCGTGATTGTTTTCTTGTTCTACAAACAACTGTTATTCATCACCTTTGACCGCGAGGTGGCGTCTGCGTATGGCGTGCGCGTCGAATGGATTGACGCAGTGTTTGCATTTGCCCTCGCGGCGGCAATTATTGTTTCGATGCAAACGCTTGGTGTGACTCTCATCGCGGCGGCGTTGGTGATTCCACCGATTGTAACGCGCATGTTGACGGATTCCTTCAGTCATATGCTTGTCGGTTCCGTCCTCATCGGTGCGCTCACAGCAGCGTTAGGAATGTATTTGAGTTTTCAACTGGATGTCGCATCCGGCGCGATGATTGTTTTGATGGGCGCATTCTTGTTTGTGCTTGCGCTCGGCAAGCGCGAGTTTCGTCGTTTGCGTCGCCCCGCGCTTGCGACAGAACCACTTGTGCCAGTGAGCGCACATGATTTGTTGGACTGAATCGCGAGGTCAATCATTTTGCCTGAGCAAGCGCGACGAGTTCGCGAGAATTCCTAAATCGGGCAGCGACTGCGCGGCGGCGGCGAGAATCGGCGGGAGAAAACCAAACGCCGCGAGCGTGAGACCGACGGTGTTGTAAATTGCGGTGAACGCCAAATTTGTTTTCACCACGCGCATCGTGCGCTTGGCAATACGAAACACATCAGGGACAAGAGTCCAATCTTCACGCATGAGTGCTACATGCGCGGCTTCAAGCGCAATATCCGTTCCCGCCGCGCCCATGGCGATACCCACATTCGCTTGCGCGAGCGCGGGTGCATCATTCACGCCGTCCCCGACCATGACGACGGTGTGATTCTGTTTTTGATGTTCGCGCACAATCGCGATTTTATCTTGCGGCAAAAGATTTGCGCGGTACTCTACGCCAAGCTGCTGTGCGAGCGTTGACGCGGTGCGTTCGTTGTCGCCAGTGAGTAATTCAATTTTCTTGACGCCGAGCTCGCGCAATTGTTTCAATGCGTCAGGCACTTCGGGACGCAATGTGTCGGATGCGGCAAGCACGCCGACGAGTTCCTCTTGCACAGCAACGTATAGGAGCGTCTTGCCTTGCGCTTCCAAGTTGCGCGCGTTGTAGGCGACGTTCGCGTCTGGAATCAAACGCGCGTTGCCTACGGCGATTTGTTTGTCATTCACTTGCGCGCGGATGCCCATGCCGGGAATGGATTGAAATTCGCGCGGCGCGACGAGCGTGAGATTTTTTTCTTTTGCCAACGTGCGCACCGCTTGCGCAAGCGGATGTTCCGAGTCGCGTTCGGCGGACGCGGCGAGTACCAACAATTCTGTTTCGCCGATGCCGTTCAAGGAAACGACATCCGTGATTTGCGGCTTGCCCAATGTGAGTGTGCCTGTTTTGTCGAGCAGGACCACATCGGCGCGCGCCAATGCTTCGAGATATTTTCCACCTTTGATTAAAAGACCGCGCTGTGCAGCCGCGCCCACGGACGCGAGCATCGCAATCGGCGTCGCCAATGCAATGGAACACGAACACGCGACGACCAATACGGCGGCAGTTGCCAATGGGTTACGGCTGATGAGAAAAGTCAACGCGGCGATACCCGCGACAATCGGCAAATAGTACGCGGTGAATTTATCCGCAAACCGCTGTACATCCGCGCGGTTTGCTTCTGCTTCTTCAACCAGTTTGATAATGTGTCCGAACGTCGTGTCTGCGCCAGTATGTGTCGCGCGCACGCGCAAACTTCCAAGTTGCGCGATGGTTGCGGCGAATACATTTGCGCCTACGCTCACTTCGACGGGCATGGATTCACCCGTGATGGCAGATTGATTTACAGTGGCTTGTCCCTCAAGCACTTGACCGTCAACAGGAATTTTTTCGCCAGGACGAACGACAACGGTATCGCTAACTTGCACGTCCGCGATGGGCAATTCGATTTCTTGCCCGTCTCGCTCGACGCGCGCAGTTTGCGGCGCGAGCGCCGTCAGGTTTTTCACGGCGCGGCGCGCCCGTTCGGTTGTGAATGCTTCGACATATTCGCCAACGTACATAAAACAGACGACGACCATTGCCGTTGCCCATTGTCCCACCGCGAGGGCGGCAAGCACGCCGAGCGACATGAGCATGTGCGAAGTGATTTGACGATGCAGCGCGCTGCGAATGACGTTGCGGAAAATTGGCAAGCCCGCGAGAATCACCAAACCCGCGCCGAGCCAAAATGGGACGTATGTAGTCGCAATTTCGAACAAGCCGAGCCATTCGCCTACGACGACGACGAACAGGACGAAACCGAACACAACCGCGAACAATGCAAGAATCCGATTCGTGAAATCGCCTGTTGTTCGTTGTTCCGATTCTGTTTTCCTATTCTGATTCTCTGGAACGGAATAGCCCGCGTCGGCAACCGCTTTGCGAATCGCGGGCATCTCAACGCGCGCAGGGTCAAGCCGAATCACCGCTTTCTCGGACGCAAGAAAGACATTTACCGATTCGACACCCGCCAACCCCGCAATCGCATGTTGAACATGCTGCGTACATTCCGCACAGTCCATTCCTTTTACGGGGACTTCAATTGTTTTCAACTCTGTCATGTTTCCTCCGTAACCGATAAATCATGATGCTTGCGCCTGTGAGCAATGCAATGTCTGCAAGATTGAAAGCGCGTCCGATGACGAAATAATCAACGGGATAGCCCACGCGCAATCCATCCGCCAAGTTGCCGAGCAGTCCGCCAATCAGCAAACTGATTCCGATACCATAGAGCGCGTCGGAGGTGGGGCGTATTTTCCAGCGCACGAAAAAGGGGATTAACACAATCGCCAATAATGTGAAAAAGCCATTCGTGTCCAAAGCGCCGCCACTTGGTCCGTCGAAACGCGTCACGCCAATCCAACCGGCAATGAACATAACGGACGCGCCGATGGGCAGTGCGAGTTCAATCAAGAGGTCCAACATTTGGTCAACGACAAGAATGCCGAATGCCAACACTGTGTAGCGATTGATTTCCCACATTGCTGAAATTAACGCGCGCGCTGTTTGCTTGCACCACTTCGAACCATTCGTGACTTGGGGCGGCGCGGTTTTGACTTTTCGTAATGCACGCACTCGTACACGCCTTTGGCAACTTGCGCGAGAATTTCATCCGCGAGGCGGAGCAGATGCGCGATGCGTTTGTCGCTCAATGCATACGACACAAAGCGCCCGTCTTGTTCCGTTATTACCAATCCGCAATCACGTAAACAGGCGAGATGATTGGAGGTATTCGGCTGTGACAATCCTGTTTGTGCAACGATTTCGCCGACGGTACGCGGACCTTCCAACAGCGCGCGCAAGATGGCGAGACGCGATGAATCGGAAAAGCCGCGAAAAAGTTTTGCTTGAAGTTCGATTGCTTGTACGTTTTGAGTCAAAAGCATTTCTTTTTCCTTTCACATAATCATATCATTATATAATGATATTTTACTCAAAAAGAGAACCGTCGTCAAGACGATGGTTCTCGAAAGAAGGGTCATTCCACTGGCAACGCTCAATTTATGCTTTGTTTGGTTCGCGTGCCTTGCTGGGCAAAATTGAATATGAAATTCGAAGTAGTATCAGCTTTTCCCCGTACACTTCCCCAATCCGCTCGCTCCCCACGCGCTCCAGCGTACTCACAAAATCACGTAGCACCGCGTAATCGAATTCCGCATCTTCACCGAACTCGACACCGAAAAACTTTTTGAACTCCTCATTTGGATCTGGCGCGTCGTCGAAATCATAAAGCGTCCAACCGCGTTCGGTGTCATCGACGATTGCCAAGTGATGCGCGTTGAGAGTGATGTGGACTCGCGCGCAGGAATTCCGAAAAGCATCGTGGTCCCAACCGCCGCCCGTGATATGGCCAATGATGGTTTCCATCCGTTCTTGATTGTCATTTACTGAATGAACGGCTCCGTTTTGTTTCTCAGGTGTCATCGCCAAAAAATCGCGTTCAGAGATTTCTTGCAATGCATAGGTCTCATTCGATTGCATGTCAATCACGCGCACAATCTCGTATCCTTCGCGCTGTTTTTGCGATTCGAGCGATGCCATGTCACGCTCGATGTCGGTGGAAGGATAGGGATGCGTATTGATTCCCTTTTGTTTCGCTGCATTACGCGTCGCGCCATAGGCAGCAATCAAAATCTGATTGTTTTTATCCTCACTTCGCCTTTCGTAAGCGCGCAGTAGATATACTTTGCCTCCGCTGACGGACGCAGATTCAAACAGTTCCGATTCTTTTACAAATTGCGCGCTAACAATTTCTTGCTCCACTCTCGCGTCACATGCGGCACGTAGCGCGCTCATCACATTGAAATATGTGTCCCTGCTCATTGTTCGCATACTGTCCTCCTAATTCGAGATTGACTTACGTCGCTCAAAAGGCGAGAGGTGTTTGCTTGATTCATTTCAGCAAACACCTCTCGATAAATTCTCTATTTACTTTGCCGATTCATCGCGCATTGCGCTTGGTATAATCTGCGCGAGAGTCTGTTGCATCCGCGCACGCGTGTATTGAGTACGAGCACGCAACCCTTTGACCGATTGGTGAAATGGTTTGAATGTTGAACCGCGATGCTTTTGTAACCAGCGCGCGGCGGCTTCGAGATCACATTCTGCATCCTCCAAACGCATAATTGCGCGCTGCATGTCATAAAACTCTTGCATTGTCGTTGCGAGTTCAAGAGACCAAACGCGCGCAATTGCACTCGTGACCTCTTCGAGTGCTTGTTCGCGTTCAAAGATCACATCATCACCATCTCGGTTCGCCCATTCATAGTTATCGTTTGCGACAAAGAGATAGCCGATGGACCACGCGGTGTGGTAAAACCAATGAATGCAATCTTCGGCGTTTCCTGCGAACGTGACATATGTCCATAACCCGCTTTTATCAGTTCGTTCCTGAATCAAGAATGGTACATCGCCAATGCCCTCAATCTCGATTTGCTCAGCGAGCGCGACGTACTGACATTTTTCAAAATCAGCGCGACAACCACTAATCCGAATTTCAGGAATCGGCGCGTCGTGTTCAAACGCAACTTCATGTCCGAAAAAGTTTAGTGTCGCCGCCAAATGTTCATCGCCGACGATTTGCGCGGTGCGGCTGTAAATGAGGGTTGATTCCAAATGCGGATGCCAACTGTCCTCGTCAACAGTTTCAATCCACACCTCGCCGCTGAACTTTTCCACGAGCGCATAACCCAAGCACTTGAGCAATACTTGAGTGAACTTGCCGCGTTCCAGCCATTTACCGTATGGTTCTCGAACGCATTGTACGCTCTCGAATCGCGCAGGCGCATCACGAAAATCTTCTCGCGCTCGCGCAAGCATGTCGTCGGTGATGCTCGTGACAATCACATTCGCCGCCGCTCGCAGCGCATCGTCTTGAATCAATTCGCTTCGTTCAGGCAATTGCGGGCGCACGCCGCACGCGGGGTTAATATGCCAAATCGCCAAACTGTTCGCAGCGATTTCTGCCAATGCTGTGAGCGCATGATTCTGTGCTGCCTCGTTCAACGCGGCGGTCAGGTGATTGGAAAAGAACGGCACATATTCCCAATACGCCCGCCCGCGATGATACCCCGTGCCATACGGGATTTCCCACTCGATTCGCCCAACCGATGTTTCAACCACATTCACGTCTGAACTGAATGTGCGCGGCGTCAGTTCCATCGTTTTACCATCTTCGGTATATTGAACCGCGTACGGATACTGCGCGCGCGCTTCGACGAGCAAGTCTCGATTCACTTGTCGCCTCTCTCGTTCAGCCACACATAAGCGAATCAAAAGACCATGCGCGTCGTTCGTTTCTGAAATCGGTTCAACGGGAATCCATGCCTCCTCATCCTGCACGGCGCGGCGAATATCTTCTGGCGTTAAGCGCATCCGCCAATTGCCCGCGCCGCGTGATGTCACCTCGATCCATTCCACATACGCGGGGTTGAAGAGGGCAAAGAATCCCAAACCCGCCGGTTCGATGATTTGTTTTTGATTCCAACCGCTTGCGCCCGCATCCAACAAAATTTGCGGGTCATCCATTCCCGCGCCGTCATCTTGGATTTCCAACATCGCGGAAGCGGAATCCCATTTCACATCCACTCGCGTTGCTCCCGCACGATACGCGTTTTGGAAAAGTTCACGCAGCACGCGCGAGAAAGAACTGAACATGCGCGGGGCTTCCATCGCCACACGTGGCGAAACGCGTGGACGCACGCGCCATGCCTGTTCAATTTCGGAAGTGACAGCCAAAGTCATGTTTTGTATCATCACATCTCCTTTCCAACATCGCTACCGTTCATCGGGTAACAGCACAGTAGTGACTCGTTGCCCTCCATCATCAGTTGGGTCAGAAATAATCCAGAAAACCATTTCGTCGCCGATACGATATTGCGAAAGAATCATGTTGCCGTCGGTCACCGCGCGGTCATTCATGCGTTTGTCACTCTCATCAAGCTCACCCCAATCGCCGCTCGCGTGTCTCACGAGTATCTCGGCAAATTTTTTCGCGCTGTTGTCAAAATTCGCCATCGCTTGCGCGGCGCGCCGCGTAATGACCACATTTCCTAAATCGAATTTCGGTTGCATAGTGATTCCTACCTTTCTGATCCTATCGAAAACAATTGTTGTTGTTCGGCTTGAGATGGTGTTTGCGTAAATGCGTGAACTCTGTTCTCTCTATTGGGCATGTTCGCCGATGCGCCTCTTTCTTGTACAAGGCGCGCAACATCATCATCCGCCAATTCGCTCAATGCCGCCTTTGCAATGGCGATAGTTGTTTGACGACGCGCGGACAATGATTCGAACTCGTACTCGCGCAGGATGCCACTTTCAAGAATCCATCCTTTCAACGTCTGCTCAACGTCGCTCCATGTCCATGTCGCATCGCCCATGCTCTCGAACGTTGCATGGTGGCGCACGAACGCAAAACGTTTTTCTGCGGTGTCACACCACGCTTCGTAAAAACCGAATCGGTTGTAGTGAGCGATGTGCATGAACAAATGCGTCAAGCGTTCGTAAAACCATTTGTGAAGCATCTCGAATGGGCAGCGCGCTTGCACGAATTTGATATAGTGCCGCGCGAATTTTTCCTTGTCCGCGACGGTATGCCATTTTGTTGGCGTGAACCGCCACGCCGCGCGCGAATCGTCCAAAGTCATCACGCTTCACCTCCAACAAAAGTGCGAATTGTACCCCGTACAATTCGCATTCCTTGATAAAAAAAACAGAGACCTCAAGTCTGTTCACTTGAGGTCTCTTTGAATCGCTTGAATTCTATTACGCTACGCGTTACACGCGGCGAAATTTCATACCGGTTGTCTGCTCTTTTTTGCCGCGCACACGGCAAGCGCCATCGCTTGGTGCATGTCTTGACTGTCTTCCACTTGCCGCGACGCTTTAACAAGCATGAGCAAGTTTTCATCGCTTGCATCTTGCTCGTTCATCATCAAATGCGCAACGCGCACTGCGGCTCGGATTTGGAAATCGAGTTGTTGACTTGGTTCGGTTTTTGCAACTCGGCGTTTCACTCGCGCCTCTGTGGTATCGTGTGCCATTGCGCGCACTATACCACGCCGCGCGTCAAATTTCAACAACGACGCATATTGATTTTATAGGCGAATCAGGTCGCGTCCTTTTCCGCGCCCACATGTGCTGCCAGAATTTCACTACGCCAACGCAATGCTTGTTCAATGAGCGGTTCGAGCTTTGCAAAGTTTTCGGCAGACCAATACGCGGCGCGCTGTGTGTACCACTCGAACGTCTCGAATGCAATCTGCGGCGATGCAAAACGTTTGGCACAAAATTGTTCACACAGCCGCGCCAGTATTTCGCGCGGCGCGAGCCAGTAATCTCCGTGACCGAGAACGAATTTGTAGATTTCAATGTCCTCTTCGCCGAGTTCGACATCATTCGGCACTTGTTTCCGCGTAACCTTTTGCGCCAGCGCGCGGTCACGAATTAACGACGCGGCTTGTGCGATCAATGAACCGTCTAGGCGCAACAAGGCATCGGCTTCGTGTAATCCGTACCTGACGCTGTATTCTGACAACGCGCTCGCATCCACGAAACGTTTTCCTTTTCGCACGCGCGTTGTGACGCCGAAAGCTCTGCCCGCTTCATAGTCGAGCCAATGTCCAAGCAATTCATGCGCGAGTGAACGAATCAATCGCCCAGAATGGGTCATGGTGCCGACGGTCACAGTCCTTTCACTCGGCACATACAAGCCACCAGCGTCGCCGCGCATGAACGGATGTTTGCCTAACGTGTGCGCAATCGTCAGATTCGTCGCGCGCAACAAATCGCCAAGCGGTCCAATCACGGCTTCGATTTCATCCAGCCCCCGCGCGAGTTCGTCCATTGTCTCGCTGAGCATCGGTTTGCCATTTTGCAACTTGGCTTTGAAACCGCGCGTCGTCAAGAGACGCGTATCCACTGCCACACTTGCATTTGCGAATGAGGTGTGTCGTCCTTTTTCATAACGCTGCCGTCCCGTGAACGCGCGTTGGAATTCGACGCGTTGGGCAATGATTTCACGCGGAACAGGTTCGCCGCGTCGAATTGCGTCTTTGACCAACAGCATATACTCGCGGCGATACCAAGTTTCATTTTCAGGCGTCAAACCATCGCGCTCGATTTTTTCGAGTGTATGAGTTATCGCACGCAAACGCAGCAAAAGCTCAAGTCGGCGTTTTGTCGCGCGTCCGCCGAGTGTTTCCAGTTCTGCTTGTTTTGTGGCACGCTCCTTTTCCAAATTTCGCTTAAGGGATTCAAAGCGAAAGCGAATGTAATCATGCTCGAACAGTTCGTAAGGTCGGCTGACAAAAACGCCCCGCGACTCTTGGTCAGCGGGACGTTCTGTTTCAATCTGTGGATTGAGTTGGGCAGTCACGTCAGTCTGCTCGCTTCCACTTGAAAAGGTGAGCTGTGTTTGGACCCAATCGTCTGTGACTTGGCTCATCATTGGATTCAATCCACATTCACCAACACGCGCGTTTTGCAATCCCGCGAAATCCAATGACGTTCACCGCCCGCATCGTGATGGGGCAAACCGATTTCAATAACCGCGCCGTTTGGGTCGCCAAACGCCCGCGCGCAAATGACGTAACAGCGACGCGGGGCGCGCACGCAATCGGATGTTTCGACGATGAGTTGCTGCGACGGATTTTCGATTGCCCACAGCGCGGCGAGCGATTGCCATGTCGTCAGACGACTCGTGTGTTCGCGAATGAAATTTTTCGTCGGCACATCTTTGCCCACCAAGTACGATTTGCCGCTCTCGATCAATTTCTCCCACGTCCATTGATTCCATTCACTCGCGTTCGTGTGATAGGAATTTTCATACGTTGTGACAGTGTATGTTCTGCCAACTGCGCGACGAATGTCGTCCAAAGTCACTTGCAATTTTTCGTCACTCATTCGTTCCCTCCAATCTCTGATTGATGAACAACTCATTTGAATTCATCCGAATCGCCGCCGCGACAGATTCGCGCGTCACATAGCGCGCGTTGGATGTGCCGGGGTCAAGTGAAAAATATAGTGAGAATTGTTTGAGTTGTCCCAGAAGCAATTGCAGTAGCGTATCGGCGGCGTGTGCGGCGACGCAGCGATTGATGGTTGCCGACTGCACATTTCGCAACGCGATTTCCGCGCACGACAAATTTCCTGTTCCTGTTTCTTCGGGTAACGGCTGCAATATCGCCGGTTCCATCCACGCGGGCGATGGCAGGTCAATGCAAATTCCGCCACTCCGCGCGGGGAATGATTTTTGCACGCGTTCGAGTGAATTGGTCGAGCCGAGCAAGATTTCTCCCGAACGCGCCCAATTGCCACAGTTGAGCCACCACACCGACGACCGATACGCAAACCGATTCAGCGCGTCGTTCAAACTTTTTCGCGCGTCGGCATTGTCCACGCAGCCAATCAAAATGTGTTGGCATCCGTACTCGAGCATCTCCACGCGGAATTTTTCGGGGATTGCTACCGCGCGTAACCCAAACGTAAGCGCATATCGTTCGGCGAGCGCGAGTGCTTTGTGTTTGCCGACATCGGCGGGACAAAAACGTTGACGCCCCACATTTTTGAGTTCGACAATATCGGGGTCAACGAGATAAATCTGATTGAGTGGTGTGGGCGTCCGCTTCATTCCATTTGTCGCAATCCACAATTGCGCGACGGCATCCGCAATATGGCTGCCCGTTCCACCGCAGCCGACAATCCACAAATTTATTTCGCCCTGCCGCAATTTGATCGGCGAAGCTCGCGCGTAATCAGAATCCACGCGCGATAATTTTCCATTCTGTGTATCGCGCAGCTTGGATTTTTTCGCGCGTTGTTTAATTTTGTTTGCCATTTTGTTCCCTATTCAAAAAACATGCGACGCAACCCAAATTGGATTGCGTCGCATGTTCAATGATTTCGCATCAGCGTTTGCTCCAACACTCTGCCGATGCTGTTTCCTATCGCAACCAAATCGTCGGAGGGAAAGCTTTCAATCTTTTCTCGCGACAGTTCTTGCCATAATTCGCGGATGTCGTCCGGAAACTTTTGCGATTTATTGCCGATGCTGTGGGTGTTAAAGGGACTGTTCAAAAAGAGCTGCCACGCCTCGTGAATCGTTTGCGGTGAACATGGCGGCAAGATGTTCGTGCCAAAGCATACGAGCCCTTTGTCATTCACATTTGGGAAAGGCGCGTGATACGCGGCATTGCGAGGGTCACGCGCGCAATCGTTTTCACTCACCGCCCAAACGTAATAATCAAGACGCGTGCCTGCAAAGACAAGCGACGGCAAAGGAATCGTCAAGCGAGTGGTGCGATTCCCTTCCACAAACATCAATGTTTGTACGCTTGGGGCAATCGCAATCGCAATCCATTCCGCGCCGTTCGCTTTGCCCCAACACCACGCATCACGCGGCAAGTAGCCGCTCCACACAGGCGCTTTTGCAAACACATTCGCAATCGTTTCGGGCGCAAGTCCTTTGCGTTGAATCCCCAGTTTGTCTTGGCTGCAATAAATGATTTGCCCATCATCCGTGAACACAAGTCCCGCATGAACATTGTTTGGAAAAAGTGGCGGTGATGCGCCAATAGTTTTTCGCGGCACTCTCAATTCTCCTTTCGCGTATCATCCGTGCGTCAGTGCGATGGCGCGTGGCGCGCAAGCCCATGCTTGATTCCACAATTCAATGAGTCGCGCGCAAATTGTGGGCTGCTCAAGCATTTGATGAATGCCATCCCAAAACGTCGTCATCATCTTGCTGCCCTGTTTCCATTCGTCGGCGAGCCACTCGATATTTTCTTCAGTCCAATCGAGCGTTTCCATCATCATCTCGTCGTCAAAATTAATCAGCGCGTTTTCACTCTCGCGGAATAACACTTGCATCACAGTCTTTAACCACGCGTAACCGGCCGCGCGCGTCATTTCAAAAAAGACGTGCTGGTGACATTGCATCAACGCGTCGCGCACGCGCGTTTCGATTCCCAGTGCGAAAGGTTCGCCGCGCCATGGATACCAATGCGGTATAGGGAGGATTGCGCCGCGTTCGAGAAAGCGCGCGGAAAGGGCTTGCCATTCACCTTCGTCCGGGGCGAGCCAGTTGTTCCACGTAAAACACAGCAACACCTGAATCGCGTCGTACTCTGGCGCATCACTGTCCCATTCATCGGAACGCGGCAGGAGTGAATACAAGGGTATGTGCGGAATGATGTCATCTCCGTTGTGAATCTCTTGAAGTATCATCTCCATCCAATCCACACTGATGGGAAAGAGATGGTGGTCAACGAGTTCAAAGAATTTGCTTTCAAGCGGTGCAATGCGTGAACGCGCGTCGAGAACCCACGCGTTTGGATTTTGTGCGAGGTCGGCATACTGCGCGGGAAAATATTTTTTGAACAGTGTGACGAATCGGAGCGACTCGCGCCAACTGTCGAGATGCGAGACGGCATTTTTTACACTTGTTGCGCGCGCAGCCCATGCCAGCAATTGCTTTTTACACTCTTGCGCGTTGTATGCGCTTGCATCACGCGGCAATTGTGTGCGCCGTGCGGAATGTTTTGCAGGAACGAAAGAGGAATTGAGCATACGCGTTTCAGAAACCGAACGACGCGTTGTTCATGGGTTCTGGTGTGAGTTGTTCCAACGCGCGTACGATTTCATGAACCTCATTGGATTCTTGCTCGCCCGCGCGCGCCGCGTCTTCCATGTCCGCCGCAAAGAGCTGCAAATCAAAAAGCGAAAGTGATTGAATTTTCGGCGCAAGTTCAACATACATCGCAATCGCAGGATTCAAATGCAGCGACGCAGCATCGAATTCGCGACGCGCAAACGCGAAAAATGTTCGCGCCGACGATTTTGGCGCGCGGCGCGAACATTGTGTAGATTTCCGCTTTGCCATTTAGCCCTTGGGCGGATTCTGTTTGACCATGGTCGCAATCAGCACATCACCTTCTTGACGATATTCAAATTTCGCGTCGGTTGCCGCGCTGTAATGCGGCTCGAGCAACTTGCGAAGATATTCCGTATCGCGTGCTTCATCGGGTTCAAGTTCAAAAAGAACCGTTTGCTCGAACATCACTTTTGCTTTGGTTGGTTGCGGTTGTGTTGAAGAATTTTCAGTGGCATCTTGAACGGGCTTGGCTTGTTCGTCGTTTGAATCTGTCATCGTGATAGTTTCATTTTCCATTTTGAACCTCCTCGTGTTGCGAAATCAAAACATTGTCATTTGAACGGACGATGCCGATACCTCGGGTTCGACATCCTTTATCACAATTTGATTTTCATTCTCTTGTGAGAGCGTTTTCGGATTCTCTGCCAGAGCAGGCGGAGCATTGAGGTCAATCTTTTTGCTGTGCTTCGCTTGCGTATTTTTTTTGTTTGTGTCCGCTTCGGAACTTGATTTTTGTTTCTTTGCCGCGCGTCGCTTTTCACTTTCGGCTTTTAATGCAGCTTGGCGTTGTTGTTCGGCTTGCTCGCGCGCACGTTGCTCTGCTTCGCGCTGTACGAGTTCGAATTGCAACCGCTCGATGAGCGAATGGATTTCATTTGGCAAACGCGGGGTGAGGTCATCCCAACTTATTTGCATTGTATAGGGCGCGTAGGAATGAGTGCGCGCGGTAATAAGCACTTTGCGCGTGTTCAGAGGTTGCCCATCGCGCAACGGCATCAGTTGCAATGTCACCAAGACGGTGCATTTTTCAAAATCGTAGGGTTCATCATCGCGCGCGAATTTGCGTTCAAGAGAACGCGTTTGGTTTGTGTTAGGCATCGCGGCCTTGGCTTCGACGACACTTTCTTTGCCTGCGTTTGTTTTTCCCTCCTCATTCTCGATTTCTTCATCCTCTATGACAGAATTTTCTTGCACCTGCTCTTTCGGTGTCGCTGTTTCTTCAGGCATCGCAACCTCCTTTCCTACTTGCTCAAATGCATCGGCATCAAGATGTGGGTGTAATTCGGATTGCCAACTTCACTGAATACGACAGGCGACGCCGCGTTGTTGAATTGGATGGCGATTTGCGGCGCGTTCACCGATTCGACAAATTCCTTGATGAACTTGCCATTCAACGCGAGTTTCTGCGCGTCCCCTGTGATGCTGATGGGCAAGGCGCGGCGCGTGTCTCCGCTTTCGGCGGACGCGGCAACGAGACGCAACGTTCCTGCGCTCTCATTCGCGCTGGGTTCTGCTTCGAGGACAACCAAGTTCTTGGCTTGTTGCGCAAAAATCATTGCGAGGTCAACGCTCAAACCGAGTGCGCCCGCGTCCACGACAACGCGTGTTGTATGTGTGGTTGGAACGATGCTCTGCACATTTGGAAAATTTCCGTCAAGCAGCGACGCGATGAGACGATAGTTGGGCATGGTGAATTGAATGTGTGACTTGGTGGAATTTATCGCCACAGTCAATGTCATATCGTCGGCGATAATTTTTTCAACGTCGCCCAAAACTTGGGCGGGAACAATGACGCGCAATGTCTCTTGGATTCCCGTCGCCGTCGCCTGCGCGCGCAGTGAAAGACGAAAACCATCCGCCGCCGCGAATGCCAATCCATTCGCGCCGATTTCAAACAACACGCCTGTCAGTACGGGGCGTGAGTCATCCGATGCCGCCGCATACGCAACTTGGCGCACGATGCCCTTGAATTCTTTCCCTCCCAATTCAATCTGCGCGCCCGTATCCCACGCGGGCGGCTGCGGAAATTCATGCGCTGGAACGCCTTTGATATTTGTCACGATGTCGTCACATTGCACACGCAGCGTTTGAGTGGCAGAATCCATTTCAAGATGCAGCGTCGCGTTCTGCGGGAGGCGATTCACCAATTCCGAAAATGTCGCGTATGGCAAGGCGATGCTGCCCGGCGTTGTCACATGCGCGGCAAGCCATGAGCTCGTCGTCGCGTTCAGATTGCTCGTCGTCACCAAAAGTTGTCCGGTAGCAGCATCGTTCGTCATTTGCGCGTTCAGCGGTGTTGTACTCAACACAACGCATTTGAGCGCGGGCAGCGTTGTGCGTAAAGCGACGGTTGGTTTCACATAGCGCAGCGCGAGCGACAATGGCGCAGGCGCGCACAACGCATTGAGCGTTGGGGTGGAAGGCGATGTGATTATTGTTGGGGTTGTCGCGGTCGGCGTATCCGTAATTGCAGTTTCACTGTAAGTTGTATCTATTTGCATCGAGAGTCCTTTCTGCTGTCGAATTTTTTACGGTTCACTTTTTTCCATGTCCTCCTTGAAACACAAGCGGCGCGTTGTACCGTGTACAACGCGCCGCAAACATTTTTCTGAATTGCATCGCTCGAATTGATTTCGTCTATGCTCCTCCTTTGTGTTCTGCGTCATCTCCATTACGAAAAGCATCCGCAGGCAATTCAACTCCGCTTGGCAAAAAATACAGCGTGTGGTCATCGTAATAAAAACGATAACCACACGCCTGCATTTGTGAAACTGCGCGGCAAAGGGGTTTGTGATATGAGAGACGACGACGCATCATGTAGGGAATGACAACCATCAATCGCCCCGCCTCATCGCCAAACCACCAACCGCTATCGCGCCCGCGACAAAATTCGCACCACAGTGTCACCACGCGGTTGTCCTGCGGATACGCGCTCTCTCCGCACCGATAGCCCTGCGCCAAAAGAGATTGCTTTGCGCGCTCGATGTCGTCTTCCGCAATCGTCTTTTGGTGGGTGATGTGTTTGTCCGCATCAAACGTTGCCAACAACGCATAGCCCAATGTGCGAACGACGCGCTGTTCGACAATCACGTATCCTTCCCAAATTGCCGCAATGGCGCCGTCAACGCGTCGCGCAAGCCATGGCGTGAGCGTATTTTCGGATTGACCACTGCGCGCGGTTTGCCATGCCAACGTCGTCGTCTGCGCGGTCAGTCCCAAACGCGCCAACGTTTGCAAACTCTCACGCATCATCGTTGCATAATTGTTTTCACGCACTTGAACCAAGCCGCGTTCAGGGAAAGGGATTTCATTCGCTTGTAGCAATTCGCGCACCACCACGCGGAATGGGCGCAGCAGCGTTGAGACGACGAGCGCTGTGTAAATCTGTTTCGATTGGTCAGCGAGACATTTTCGTACCGCCACTTCAATCGCTTGACGAAGCCATTGCACTTCATCTTCGTAGGGTTGACGCAGTGTGTTTTCCATCAGCGTTTCTGTGTAGCGATTAACTTTATCTCTTGATACATTTGTTACATCACCATACAGGCGGCGAGTCAGTGCTTCAAGCACGCGGTAACACGCTAGCAATTCCATTTCTACATCTGTTTCCGCGCGTGCAACTTGCAACCGATGTGTCAATTGTGCCGCGAGAAATTGTTCGGCGGTCTCTTGCGCAGCCAGTCCCTCAAATTCGCGCATGGAATTGCAGATTGAGGCGATGCGGGCGAGTGAATCGAGATGATTGTCGAGGATCCATTGAGGAGTGATTGACGAGGAGAATGGGGATTCTTTTTGTTTCGCGGTAGAGGTTGGAGAAATGTCTTTTTCATTTCCCCATTCTTCGCCTTCACTTTGATTCGTTCCATTCGTGTACAAAGAATCAGCTTGTGCCGCGTGTGGACTCTGCGCTGTGATTTTGTCTGATTTGATTTTTTCGAGCGCAGAGAGGAAACCAAAGAGGTCTGCCATCTCATCAGATGTGGGGGTGACGTTAGGTGAACTATATTCCTCAAGTGGCACTGGCACTAAAGTTTGGACGAGCGTGTCTGATACCGAATCACTTTCCTTTTCAGACAAAAGCAACTCGAGAAATGTCGTCTGACGCGATGAGGTTATTTTGCGTTGTCCCATATCATATGTTGCACCTCCCTTCTTTGCGTAAAATTTCTGAGTCCGTTTGTGTCGTTGAGATTACCACTATTAAAAAAATCCAGACTGCGAATGCAGTCTGGATTTCTCAAAACAAGGTGGTCTGATATGTTGATGCCCGTTCAAATAAATCAAGAGGATTAACTTCGAGAGGTGCGCGTTGGATATTTGTAGTGCTTTCACTCGCGATTCCATTCAGATGATTTATTCCTGTTTCGTTGTTTCGCTCTTGTTCATGAACACGTTTGGAATTTGCCTCGCGTTCCTTCTCGTGAAACAACGCGCGCAAATCCTTCACCTGGGCTGTCCCTTGCAGGACTTTGCCCAATTGACTCAACACATCATCCGCGTTCGCTTGGCTTGCCATGAGCGATGCTTCGAGACTGTTGCCGTTGACTTTTTCCGCCGCAGCGATTTTTTCGATAATGAGCGCGACGGCGGCACTTTCCATCGTGTCACGATGAACAAAATAATATGCGTCCACATCATATTTTTGCGTCAGGCGCAATGGACGACGGAGTGCTTGTTGCATCGTGAACACGGAATAATTTGGCTCGAAAAAGATTTCGGTCGGAAAGTGGATGAGGTCGAGTCCGGTCTTGACCAACTCCATATTCGTAATCAAAACCTTGACGCCATTTTGCACTTGTTGTTCAATCCACGCCTCGCGTTTGCGCGAAGAAATTTTTGACTTGAGTACCGCGACAGGCAATCCCACATCTGTCATCAATTTCCGCAAACGTTCGCTGATGTCACGTGTGCCTGTCTGGCGCAAGTACACAATCACGCCGCGCCCTTGCATCACCGCTTCTTGTGTGAGTTCGAGCAATTCCTTTTCTTTGGGATAGAGTCGTTCCTCGCCAAGCGCGGGAGCAACCGCAATCACTTGTCCATCCGGGTCGCGCACAATTTCTTGACGATGTCCCGAATTGCAATATCCGAGCAGCGATTGCAAATACGCGGCAAGCAAGCGTCGCGGACTTGAATGGTTATCGCGCAATTCTTTCAACGCTTTTTCGAGTGCCCTGCGCAATGCGTCATATTCTTTGCGATGGTCCTCCGCGAGGTCAATCTCAATCAAGTGTTCGCGCAGCGGCACGAGGTCATAACCGAGGTCGGCGAGTTGAACGAACGCGGTATAGTTCAACAAGCGCACAATCAGTTCGGGTGAGATGCCCGCGCGTTCGCGCACGTAGGTTTTGCTGCGACGCTTCGCGGTGAAAACGCCGATGTCATCTTCGTCGTCAACATTTCCGTTGCCCTTGAATGTTATTTCTTCGAGAATTCCATAGCGCGCGATAAAGCGCTGCATTTCATTCCAACGATATTCGCGGCGAATCTTTGGGTCGAGACGATAGAGCAATGAGAAAAGCGTGGACGCATAGCCGCCATAAAGCGTCCCGGTCATACCCAACGTGTGACGACACGCTTGCGCGAGCGCGCCCATCGCGTAGCCCACATCGGTCGCATGTCCCTTTGCTTCGTGGACTTCATCGCCGAGGAACAGTCCGAAAAAGTTGGGCAGCTTGCGACGAATGTATTCGGCGATGGGATAGCGAATCGTTTTGAGTTGCAACAGATTCACCTCGCGCTTGCCGCGTTGATTGAGATGAATCATTTGAAACAGCGGCGTGCGACATGCTTGGCAAAAGCGTTTTTTGTTTTCAAAATAATTCGCATCTACGGGACGTTCCTCTACATCTCGAATTTCGATGCCGCAGCGCGGACAATGAATGTGTTCACGCACGAGATAGTAACCGTCTTTGAGCAACGGTGTAACTTGGAGTGAATCCAGCGCGCGGCTAGGGTCTTCGGGATACTCGTCGCGTTCGCCCAAATACGCGGCTTGAAGTGTGGCTTGATCGAGCGTTCCCTCGAACGCGTTCCAATCTTCTTCATCAATGCGTTCGTCGCTTTGTGATTTGGCAACATCCGCATTGCAATCAGATTCGAACCATTGCGCGGATTCGCCCTCAAGCCAATCCCAAACGCGCGGCGCGTTCGCATCGTGATATTTCGTCGGCACGAATTCGAGTTGATGTTTTTGCGCGTAAGCGGGTTCGTGTCCTGAACCGAGCTTTGCCATTTCTTTGGAGCAAATGGCGAACGCCATGCGTTCTTTTGACATTCTGCGAACCGTACGCGCAAAACGCGCGACGTCGCTGATCCGTTCGACAATTTCTACATACGCGCCTGGCAAGATTTCTTGAATCTCGCGCTGCCACTTGTCCACCAAGTGCGCGGGACACATCACAAACACGGGATTTGCTTGCTCACCCATCAATGCCGCGAGCGCAGTTCCGATGCTCGTCTTGCCCACGCTCATTTCTCCGACGAGCGCGGCACACTTTTCGCGCTGCAAATAGAAATACAACGCGGCGGCAACATGCTTTTGCGCTTCAAACAATCCGCACACATTGCGGCGCGGCAAACGACGATGCGGACTCAATGAATTCAGCAATTGCACTTGCGCGCGCGACAATGACGTTTCGTAATCCATGTTGTAAATCGGCGGGAATGAATCGAGCACGCGCTGCAAGAGAATCACATTCCATTTTTCGCCGAACGTCGCGAGTTTGCTCGTATCGTCAATGCGCGTGAACTCGCCTTGTTCGAGGTCGAGAATCATCAACTCGGTTACAAAACGGTCCGTCACGCGTTCCGCTTCTTCATCTTCGTTTTCAACTTGGTCTTTGTAGGTGCGCCCTTTGACCAAGATGCGTTCGCCATTGCGCTCGAGACGAATGTTTTGAACATGCCCCGCGGCAATGAGCGAAATGAGATGTCCCTCTTTCAATGGCATCAACGGACGAAATGAATCGAGTTCCCTCGCCGCGTCAAAATTCTCGCGCCACGCAGCGGTGTTGCATGCGCCGTTTTGTTTGACTGCCACAATCAATTCTTCAGGCGAGAGATTTTTTGCGTAAAAGTAAAATTCCGAAATCGCGCGCGGTGGTGGCAATTCGTAGATTTCATTCTCGTTCGGAGTTTCAGCCAGCAATGGCAAACCGCGTTGACATGAGTTCAATAATGTTTGTTCTTGTTCCTGCGCGTCGTCGCACGCTGCCTCGCGCTTGATTCCAAAAACGACGATCTGTTTGTAGTCCGCAAATTCGGGTTCAGGAAAGCGATACCCGCGCAATGTGTGATACCAACGCGCGAGATAGTTCGCGATTTTTGTATTGATAGCATATTGCGGCACGATGTAAATCAACACGCCATGCGCCGCGAGAAATTGCGTGCAGTGTGTGAGAAATTTGTGTTCGAGACGTTTGCCTTGCACGACATCGTATGGTGAATTGAGCCATAAGAGTTCGAACGCCTCGCGCACAATCTTGACCATATCAACATCGTCGGCAACAACATGGTCGAGTCGCAGCGATGCCGCGTTCGCGCGTTCCAAATCGAGTTCGACACCATACGATTCAAGTTCGCACGCCGCCGCCATCGTCGCCGCCGCAATGCCTTCGCCGCAGCATGGGTCCAATAATTTTCCGCCCGCGACATTGCAGGGACGCACATAACGCGTGACCCATTCGGTCACTCGTTCAGGCGTTGGGTAATAACCTGCTTTTGCAATCGAAGCCAATCGAGCCATGCCATTTCCTCCCTCCCTTGAAAATCTACCGCGAATCTACACCAATCTACGCGAATAGGATTCACGGTTCGCGCCGATTCGCGCGATTCGCGGTTTCTAAATTTTCATTCGCTGTGAGTGAGCCGATGGCTCATGGATAACTCTTATTGAATTTGACCGTCGAGCAAACCGTGTTCGATAACATTCATCCAATAATCGAGCGCAGTCAGCACGCGCCATCCGCCGCAACCCTGCGTCTTGAGCGGCACAATCGCGCGCTCCTTGCGACCGATTACTTCGTCGTCCTCATCTTCGATTGATTCATCGCGTCGTTTGAAGCGCACACGCGTTCCGACTTTCCACAAGTAATCGGTCCATTCGGGCGCGAGTGGAAGCGGTACCGCTTTATTCAACATCGTGTAAAATAATCGCAGTGGAATTTGTTCTTGCAATTCGCTCAAAAGGTAAAAGCAATCTTGCCCCGGTTGCATCTGAAGCAGCGACGCCTGCGGATGCAACAGCGCGAGCGAATTCAAGCGCGTCATTGCCAGCGGCTGCTCGAATCGCAAATACGATGTTTCGCGTTTGAATCGAATCAGTGTTTGATTGATTTCCAACGCGCCGTTTCCCGCAAGACTTGCCCACAACGAACGAACCGCCTGCTGTGGACCCGCTGTATGGAGAAAAACAACATCGTCCATGTTGTCCACCGCGTATCCGAGACACGCCGCCTGAATCCCTTGAAACGAAACCGAGCCGCAAGTTTGCGGCTCGTATCCCGGAACGCTCATCATTTCACTCGACCTGTTCACCAATTCTTCCTCTGTGAACGTCTGTATTTCTTTTTGCAATTCATCAATGCTCTCCTCTCTATGCGCGCATCGCCTCAATCACAAGTTCAACCTTCATCTCACGCGCGAGCAGTTTTCCCAACTCCATCGCGCTCTCATACGTCGCGCAAGTGTGCGTCTCAATATCACTGCCATCGTCATCACACAGCGCGACCACCCATTCGGGAATTTCATCGCCGATGTCCGCGCTGATGCCGCCGCTGGAGGGACCGTCTACGATGATGTATGTGACTTGCGTCAAATTAATCTCTTTATGCATTTTCACCTCCTTCGTCACGTCGATCAGGTTTGATAATTAAGAAAAATAGAAAATGCCACACGAATCGTTCATTTTGACTCGTGTGGCATGAACAACGAAAAACGCGTCACACAACTTGTGCGACGCGTTTTCAATCTGGAATCTCAGAATTACTCTGAAGGAACTTTTCCCAGCGGCGAAATCGGAAAAACCCGTGCGTGCATCAACGCCACCGCTTTTCGCAACTCGCTTTCGGGTGCGAACAGGTTGATCCAGTCAATCAACGGATACACGGTAAGTTCGTTCAAGAGTGATTTCATCTCGTCACAACGAAACGTCCAGATGACTGCCGCGCGGGTTGCGGGTAATTTTGCATCGTTCGATTCCGGTTCGATTTGAAAGGCCCAGCCCGCGCGATTCAATTCGGCAAGTTGCAAAAAGAATTCGTCCATTGCGCTCACCTCATTTCTCACTGTGGTGAGCGCATTATAAGACGAACGCACGTTCTATTCAAGCCATCACACGACGATTACGACAATGATGCCTCTTCACTTGAACGTGTGACGAACCACGGCACTACGGAACGTTCCACTTTAATATGTCACGCAGCGCGCTATAGAGAACCTGGTCCCAACTCGCACTTGCTTCGTCGAATGGTCGTTTCCAAATGTTCGGGTCTACTTCTTCCATTGCCTTTTCCACTCGTTCCGCACTGTCACCGCGCTCCATGCACAATTCGCTGGGCAGGCGAATAAAAAGGAAATAGTTGTCGCCGCAATCGTTGCGTGGATATTGCCACGAACCTTGTTCGTGCATACTTTTCGATGGGTCAAAAATCGCTTTACCATATTGACCTGCCAACAGCACAAGCGAGAGAATCAAAAACAACGTGAGCCACTTGCGATTATTGTTCAGAACTGTAAGCATCTTTATTTCCTCCCGAAAAAAATCAGGTCGAGGCGATTTCTATTCGCTTCGACCTGATTCTCATTTGCGGCAAGATTGCCGTTTATGGTTTTTGTTGTGGTGCGGAAATTGTGCAACACTTAAGTGCGCTCCGCGTGCTGGCTTGAGCGAAATCAATTCACGTGTGAGAGATGCGCGCAACCTCCCTTCTACAGAATCTCGACAATCGCATCCTCATCAATCATCTCCACTACCGCGTTGCTGATGGCGTCATAGTCCACGCCGTACGGCGCGCCAATTTGGATGGGCGCGTCACTGCGGTCGAACAGCAATGCTACCTCGTCGTCGCCAGGATGTGCGTTGAACAATTCAAAAAGCGGGCGAACATATTCAGCCGCTTCTTCAGGCGGCAATTCTCGAAAATGGACATAGATGCGGCGCGCGACCACATCTTTTCCCTCAACAGATTTTTCTTGAATCTCCAAAGCATCGTTCTGGATTTCCAATTCGTCGTCGCGTTGTTCCTCGACGCGTGCCGGAATTGGTGACTGACGCGTCACGATTTCAGAGCCGCGTGTGCCAAACACAGTCGCCGCGCGGCGGAGTGGTGGCGTGTTCGAAATGGGTTGCGCGACAGTGATTGTTGTTTCCGCGCGTGCTTCACCAATTTGATGGGTCGGTGGCGAGGGTGAATCTATCGCGGTAATTGCAACCATATTCTCGATTGTTGAATCTGCTTCACTTGATGTTTGCGTGTCATCATCGAAAAGTGCTTGCAACCGTTCGACGATAAACGAATTCTTGTCGTCGCGCGATTGAATGCGTCCCTCGACCAAGACCGCATTCTCTTTGTGCAAGAACGATGCCGCGTTCGCATAAGCGCGCGGAAACACGACGAGTTCAGTATCGCCATCATCGTCTTGAATTTGCACGAACGCCATCGGCTCACCTTTTTTCGTTTTGGTCTTGCGAAGACTCTTGATGATGCCCGCCGTGGTGAGCAATCTGTTCTTTTCATTACAGTCTGAGATGGCAACAGACGATAGCACTTGCACTTGACGTTTGCGCAACACAGCGCGCAAGCGTTCCACTGAATCTTCCGCGAACGCGATGCCCAAAAATTCGCGCTCCAATTTTGTTTTTTCGGCTTGCGACATCGGCGTGGTGGAGACAAGTTCCACACTTGCAAATTCGGCTGCCGCGTTCTCGAAAAGCGATAACTGTCCTTTTTCATGTAACATAGACGCGGCTGCGCTGGATGCGAGCAATCGTTCCACACTCTTGAGCAATGCCTCGCGTTCACCGAATCCGTCGAGCGCGCCCGCGCTGATGAGCGCTTCGAGCGCGCGCCGATTGACCCGTTTCAAAGGCACGCGTTGACAGAAATCGGCAAGCGATGTGAACGGTTCGCGATCGCGTCGCGCATTGACAATTGTGTGCGCCGCGCCCTCACCTACATTTTTGATTGCGCCAATGCCATAGCGAATCGCGCGACGTTCGGCTTCAATCGAAAATTGTACGTCGCTGTAGCGCACATCGGGCGGCAATATCTCGATTCCCGCGCGGCGCGCTTCTGATGCGAGCTGCGCCAATTTTTCCAAATCGCCCGCTTCGTTGTTCAACAGCGCCCATACATATTCGAGTGGATAATGCGCTTTGAGGTACGCGGTCTGGCAGGTCAGTGCCGCGTAATTTACCGCGTGCGCGCGGTTGAACGCATACCGCGCAAAGTATTCGATATCGTCAAAAAGTTTGTTTGCAATTTCTTGCGACATGCCCGCGTGAGCGATTGCACCGCGTACAAATTTTTCGCGTTGCGCGAGCAACTCTTCTTTCATTTTCTTGCCCACCGCTTTCCGCAGCGTGTCCGCCTCACTGCCCGTAAAGCCGCAACAGTCACGCTCAATTTGCATGATGGATTCTTGAAAGACGATGATGCCATAGGTCTCGCCAAGAATCGGTTCAAGCGAAGGATGAAGGAATGTCACCGCTTCCTTGCCGTGCATTCGCTTGATGTATGTGGGAATATATTGCATCGGACCGGGGCGATAGAGCGCAATCGCCGCGACGATATGCTCAAAGCGGCTCGGTTTCATTTGTACCAACACATCGCGTAATCCCTGTGATTCCACTTGAAAGATTCCAAGCACATCACCGCGCGCCATAAGCGCGAATGCTTCTGCATCGTCGAGCGGAATGTTGGAAAGGTCGAACGCGATTCCATATCGTTCTTGCACTGCCGCGCACACATTCCGCATCACACTCAACGTCTTCAGCCCGAGCAAATCAATCTTGAGCAATCCGATATGTTCGAGCTCATTCATCGCGTATTGCGTGATTGGCACACTTGAATCATCCCCGTTCGTGGCTCGATGCAGCGGCGCGTATTCGACAATCGGTTTGTCGGCAATAATTACACCGGCGGGATGCGTGGACACATTGCGCGTGACCCCTTCGAGCGGGCGAGCCATGTCAATCAATTGTTGCGCGCGTGAGTCCGAGTCGTACAACGTTTTCAATTCGGACGATTGTTCCAGCGCGCCCGAGAGTGTTTGTCCGGGCGTGTTGGGAATAAGTTTGGTGATGCGGTTTACTTCGGAGATAGAGTATCCCATTACGCGTCCCACATCGCGCAAGGCAGCTTTTGCCAGCATTCGCCCGAACGTCACAATCTGCGCGACATTTTCTTTGCCATACCGCGCGACGGCATAATTCAACATGCGCCCGCGTTCATCGTCGGGAAAGTCCAGGTCAATGTCGGGCATCGAAACGCGGTCAGGATTGAGAAAGCGCTCAAAGATGAGTTGATGCGAAAGCGGTTCAATCGAGGTGATGCCAAGTGCGTAGGCGACAATCGAACTCGACGCAGAGCCGCGCACATTGAACCAGATTTGATTTTCACGCGCATATCGAATGAGGTCCCACACGATGAGAAAGTACGTGTCGAAGCCCATTTGGTGAATGACCGCAAGTTCATACTCTGCACGCTGTTGCACTTCATCGGTGATTGCGTCATAACGGCGCGCGATTCCTTCTTGACACAATGCGCGCAAAAATGTCTCGGGTGTATGTTGAGCCGCAGAATCTCGTGTCTCTTTTGGCGCATCGAATCGCGGCAGATGATAACTGGTGAAATCCAAGTTCACGTTGCAGCGTTCGGCGATGTCCAATGTGTTTGAAATTGCGCGCGGAACCTCTTGCCACAACGCGAGCATTTCTTGTGTCGAGCGCAGATAATAATCGCGGCTCGACATCCGTAGCCGTTTTGGGTTGTCGAGCGTCTTGCCCGTTTGCACACAAAGCAGAATGTCGTGCGCGTCGGCGTCTTGCGCGCGTGTGTAATGTGCATCGCACGTCACGATGAGCGGCACATCCAACTGCTTGCTCCAATCAACGAGTTGGCGATTGATGGGTTCGAGTTCTTGCAATCCTTCGTGCTGCTGCAGCTCCAGATAAAAACGGTCCGCAAAAACATCGCCATACCAATCAAGCGCGGCGCGCGCTTCTTTCACACGTTCTGCGCGCAAGAGGTCTGGAATTTCAGAGGCGAGACAACCACTCGTGCAAATTATTCCCGCGCTGTGCTGCGCCAAAAGTTCTTTGTCAATGCGCGGATGACGATAGAATCCTTCCAACTGCGCAGCCGTTGCTAGCCGCATCAAGTTGTGATAGCCCTCATTGTTTTCGGCGAGGAGCAACAGATGATACGGGTCGTTGTCGAGTTGTGGATTGCGCTCGGTGCGACTGCGCCGCGCAAGATATGCCTCCATGCCAATAATCGGCTTGATGTTGACGCGACGGCAAGCTTGATAAAATTCGATTGCGCCGAACATGACACCGTGGTCGGTGAGTGCAATCGCGGGCTGTCCCAACTCTACGGCGCGCTCGGCAATACTTTTCACCGACGACAAGCCATCGAGCAGCGAGTATTCCGAATGAACGTGCAAGTGAACGAAATTGTTCATGGGTTTTGTTACTGCGCGCGACTCGTACGCGCGGCGTTCCTGCCGCCAATTTGAACATACGGCGCTAATCGGCGCATACAAGTTTTCGACTCTTTGATGCTCTGCATCACGTTTTGAAACGCGTCCGCGCTTTCATCGCTGTTCTGTGCAAAGCTGCGTTCGTCCAACGCGACGATGAGTTCACGATGGAATTGCTCGATATGCTCTTGAACAATGTCCGCGTGTTCGCTGAATAGAAATTTGGCAAGTGGCGTAAGCATTTGACGACGTTCCCAATTGAATGCGGCATCGCTCTCGGTTTTGATTTGTCCCTGCTCGAGAATGAAATCACCATCCACAATCGTTACACCGCGCGAAAAGTGCCATGGTAGCGCGGGTTCAATCGCGACGAATTTCGGCAGCATTCCTCCGACTGCGCCAATGGACTCGATATAAAATCCTCCCTCGACAGGATAGCCGCAGCCGCGCGGGCCAATTTCCCGTTGAATGATTTCGCTCATACTGCCACCTCATCTCTCTCTGAGTCGCAGATCATTTCGCCATTATCAATAACAATCTTCGCCTTGATGCGTTTGGCGCGCACACCGACGTAGCCGCGCTGTGTTACTTGCGCGGGTGTTTCTTTTTCGTTCGGTTTGAGATAGTACGTTGCCGCCGAAGCATAGACGTATCCGAAAATGCCGTACTCGAACGTGATGTGGAATTTGCGAAACACGCGTTCGCGTAACGGCGATGGTAACTCCAAAAAGCGCGATGGTGGATGAGTGTATGTGCGCTGCAAAACGCGCGTGAAAAGCGGGTCATTCACGCTTTGCAAATACGCGAGCAATTCTTCCAGCGTTCCTTTGCCAATCCGCATGATGGCTTTTTGATGTCCGAGAAAAACGCGCGATGCGCCTTTTCGCACGCGGCGGGCGTCAAAGTTCGCAGGCAAGCGGTGCGAAAAACCCATGACGTTGATTTCTCGAATCAAGTCTTCGGGCGTGTGCCAAAATTTTTCTCCGCACGCAATGAGCAAATCAACGGGTTCGTTCATTTCGATTTCGCGCAAGCACAACAATTCGCGCGGGGAAAGCAGCGCGGTCTTGTATTGACTCGCATCGCCGCGTTGGCGTGCGGCAAAAACGAGTGCATAGCCGTTCGGCGTCGGTTTGAGATTCACAATCCTGCCCTCGTCTTGCGGCAACATCACACCAAAGCGACGCACGACTTGGTAGCGTCGCCCCATCAATTTTTCCGCTTCTCGAAGAGAAAAGAATTTGGTCGAGTTCTTGCTCATCGTTGCCTCCGTCCGTTTCCATTGCTGGCGATGCCTTTGAATTGTGCTTGACGCAATAGCGGTTCGATTTGGGAAATGGTGGAATACAGTTTGCGCGCGAGTTTGCGCGCGTCCGATTCGCCGTCGCGTTCGTCGCTCTTGTCCGCGAGCGCCATCAGTTCCTGTGCAATCTCCTCAAGCATCGCCACAGGGTCCATTTCGTCACAATGATTCTTGCCCTCTGCTTGTTGTGTGGCGAGTGAGTTGGCGCGCAAATAATTCTGATACATGCCGCTCCAATCATCGCCTATCGTGTTCGTGTTTTCTCGATGGAATCCATTTCCATTGTCATCGTGCTTGTTGTGTGCTGCGCCCAACGCTTTGAACGCGCGCACAACATTTCGAACCTCAGTCAGCGGCACATCTTTGATTTCGCCATTGCGCGCTTGCGCGCGGGATACGAGTTCGTTCCATGCTTCGGTCTGCGCGTCCGCGTCGAGCCGCAACAGTTCGCGCGCTTGGGAAAAAAGAACCCGCCCCCACTGCACTGCTTGTTGGATGGGCGGGTTCAATTTGAGCATGTCGAGATGTTGATAAATGAATGCGATACTCTTTTTGGTTAGTGCGGCAATTTCTTCTACCGTTGCCCCTTCGTCAATCAATTGCTGATAACGCTTGCCGCGAGTCACTGCATCTACATCGGTCTGCACTTCATTCGAGACGAGCGCAAATTCCAAATGTTGACGCCGATTATTGGGGGCGAGTTTGACGATTTCAACATCAATTTCTTTTTGCCGCGTTCGTTTCGCCGACCACCAACGATGGCGTCCGTGAATGAGCAAATAGCGCGGCGGATTTTTCTTTTGCTTGCCCCGAGACCCATCGGGCAATCGCACAACTTGAACGGGCTGCTGGACACCACGTTCTTGAATGGAAGCGGTGAACTCGTGCGCGCCAAACCATTCGTCGGGCAAGTCGTCCTGGCGGACGACAATCTGACGCAACAAAACTTTCATGGAGGAGTCCTCCTTTCTCGCGCTACGAGGAGATTGTGCGCGGATACGGGCAGGGAAAATTTATGTGGGAATTGCTTCCGTCGTTTCGACGATATTTTGCGATTGCGGAGGAAAGAGATGCACCTGTGGTTCCCCGTTCGGCTTGGGTGCAAGATAGATGCCGTTCATGCCATAACAATTCTGCACAAATACTTCATCCACCTCACGAATCCCCGTGACGGTCCAATACATTTTCCCTCTCGACTTTCGCCCGACTTGGAGTTCGAGTTGGTAAATGTCCACCCACTCGTTGTAACGTGACCCGCGCATCATCCCGCGTCCAATTTTTTCCGCATGTTCTTGCGCCTCTTTGACATTTGGCGCGACAACCAAACCGGGAATCACGATTGATAATTCATCAGAGCCGCGTTTGCGGTGAAGAGGGATGACGACCTCGATTTTGAAGGAGTAGATGGGCATCAGGCAGGATACCTCGTCAGTATTGGTATGCCTTTATTATTTATCCTCTCTTTGACCGATCTTTGACACTCTACATGGACGGAAAGGTATTATTTTTGGTCGTCCGTTTCATCCAGAAGCTCTCCGTTTTCTGCCGATAAAATATTACACTCCGCATACCCGCGCCCCTCTCGCCTCGCGCTGTATTTCAAATTCGCATCGTGCAGTCTGTCTATTGACCGTATCACGTGTCGCCCAACATGTACACTGCCTTGCTCACGTTCCACATACGCCCGTGACCACAACACCACCGTATGCCCTCGCGCAATTTCCGCCGCAATCACATCCACAAGTTTTTCCAGCAGCACTTGCGCAATATCTTTGCGTTCAGGCGTGATGGCGAGATGATTACGCAAGCGTTGAATTGCATTTTGTAACGGCTCATTCCTTTCTGCTTGCGCGTCGGCGCGTGCAACCAACATCTCAAAACGCGCGGCGGCATCGCGATAGTGTTGCGCCAATTCATTTACATCTTTGCCGCGCAGCGAGGGGTCTCGTGGCACAATCACTGCACGCGCGCCAAGTTGACATGCAATCACGCGTGCGGCTGTTCGTCCTGCCGTGTCGAAATCGGTGACGAGATAGACACGTTTGAAATGTTCCAACGCGCGATGCAAATCTTTTTTCAGATACGAACCGAGCAAGCACACGGCGGGCAAATCCCACATCATCAGCGTCACCGCGTCCAATGGACCTTCGGTGACAAACACGCGCTGATGTTCTCTACTGCGTTCCACGCGCGCCAGACCAAATAGCGGTTTTGGCACACCTGACAAACCGATGTATTTGATTTTCTGTTCTTCACGCGTGCTGCGTCCAACTAAATACGTCGCGCGTTCGCCGTCGAGGTCTGGAATGATGAGCCGCTCACGAAAGTACTCGCTCTCGTTACCGCGTTTATCTATTCGCACGAGTCCGAGTTCTTGCGCGAGCGCGGGGATCCATCTCCATCCGCGAAATTGAAAATAACGCTGCAAACTCTCGCCGTCCGCGTAACCGATTTGAACTCGGCGCACTGCTTCGCCGTCAATACGCCGTTCATCAAGATATCGCAACAAGCGATGTTCACTCGCCAACGCCGCTCGATATACATCTTTCGCGAGCGTGAGATAGGTGTAGTGTTCTTCTGTTACATGTGCTAAAGATTGTGATGTCCCTTTATCGCGCGGTGCAGGCGTAATTGGAATTTGGCGCGGTGAATCTACAATGATTTCATTTTCGAGAAACGCGAGCGCCGCTTTGAAATCCAATCCCTCTTTCAACATCACCAGATTGAAAGCATCGCCGCCCGTTTGACACGCGCCGTAACACCACCAGCGTCCTTGTTCGGGATAGACGACAAAACTCGGCGTGTCCTCTTGATGCAGCGGACACAAGCCCTTGAGTTGTCGCCCAGTGCGCGTTAATTGGGTATAGCGCGCGGCGATGACTTGAATCGGATTCGCCGCGCGCACGCGTTCTTTGCGTTCCTCCCATTTCGTTTTGTCGTTTTGCGTCATGTCTGCTATTCCGTTACGCGATTCATCACGGATATTATAGATTGCCAATCGCACATTTTTGGAAACTTTGCCATTTTCTTTTCAATGACGCGCGTTTAGAATCCCAAACCGCGTTCGCGCAGCGAAACAAATCGTCCGCCCTGTGCGACGACGATGTGGTCAGCCACATCAATATCCATCAATTGTCCAACCTTGACGATTTCGCGGGTGATGGCGGCATCTTCGGGACTCGGCGTGGCGTCGCTGCTGGGATGATTGTGGACAAGCGCAATGGCAGTGGCGTTCCAGCGAACCGCCTCACGGAACAATTCGGCGATACGGACGACGGTGGTGTGAACGCTGCCTTGATACACGGTGACAATTTTGATAACGCGATTCTTGGTATTCAAAAGCAGCACGCGCATCTGTTCCTGTTCGAGATATTGCATATCACTTACCAACGCGAAAATGTCGGCGGGGCAACTCACGCGCACGCGTTCTTGTTCCGGCACGCTGATTCGTTTGGCAAGTTCAAATGTAGCGACAAGTCGGCGCGCGCGTCCAAAGCCAATGCCTTTGTGATTCATCAATTCGCCGATGGGCAAACGCGCGAGTTCACTGATGCCGCCGTATTGCGCAATCAATCGTTCCGCCAAATCAACTGCGTTATCGCAGTGTGGCGCATCGCCGAGTAGAACGGCGACGAGTTCATGATTGGCAAGAATCTGCGCGCCGTTGTGGTCCATGCGAACCAACGGATTCAATTCAGCGGGCAGTTCACGGAGAGTGTGCATTTTTCTTGAAACCGCTACGCCTGAATATCTTGCAACAGGTCATCCAATAATTTCGGATTGCGTCGCGCCAATTCTTCAATCGCTTGACGCTGCGACGCGGCGAGCGCGTCGCGGTCATACTGCAATGCAAACGCGATAAATTGGGCATCGTCGAGTGTGCCATCGCTCATTCCCATCAATTCGCACAACTGACGTGCGGACGCGCGGCGGTCACTCTTTTCGCGTTGACATTGCGCGCAGCGACAATTGCGCGGATGCTGTGAATTTTTAGCGCAGAATGCCAACTGCGCGAGCAACAATCCATATCCGATATAACGCAATTTGTTCATGGGGATTTCCTCCGAACAAAAAGAGAGGATGCAGAAATTCTGCATCCTCTCTTTTGCAAATTTGTGCCGATTTTTTTAGATGGCTTCTTGTTGCACTTGATTGTGTTCTGTATTGGAAAGATACTTGCGCCAATCCACCGACGCGGTGTCCTCCCACGTTTCTGGAAATTCTGCTTCGCACGCCATCGTATAGGCGACGGCATCGGGCAAGTTCGGATTGTAGTACACACGGAGCGAGTAATAAGACCCAAAGTCATGTTCGTTACGATGTGGACGAATCAGGACACCGATGGGCGGCTCGCCAAATTTTTGAATGAGAAGTCCCTTGGTTCGTTTCACTTCGTCTTTCATTTTTTGGAGCGCGTCTGTTTCACCCACTTGCGCGCATTGTTCCTCATACGGCACGGTGTCGAAATCAAACCATTCCATCTTGGCAGCAGAAAGCATGTTGTCTGTCAGCATCGTACACCTCCTGAAAAAGAGGGCGCAACTCGTTCGAGTGTGCGCCTTCATTTGATAAACTGATTTTGATTGCGTGTTCGCGTGAATGTCATGCACTCACGCGGAATCTTTTTGAGAAACGGACTGGGCCCGTGTTCGACAATTTTTCCATCATCGCTCGTGCGACTCAACGCGTAGGTCATGTACAGTTTGGCGCGAGCGCGCGTCACCGCCACGTGCGCCAAACGATATTCTTCTTCCAAACCGCGCTGCGTTTTTGAGGCGCGCGCGTTGGGAAAAATGTGTTCCTCCACACCTGCCAAAAAGACGACGAGCCATTCCAATCCTTTCGCCGCGTGAATCGTGGAAAGTGTGACAAAGCGGTCATCGTCTCCGAAACCTACATCGGCAATGCCACTAATTTGCACATCGCGATAAAATTCCGCGAGTGGGTCATCCGCATTCTCGTATGCCGCCAGCATACTCCGCAACATTTCCAAACTCAAGCGTTTACGTCGTCCTTCAAGCGCATCGCCCAAACTGTCTCGATATGCCGTGCGTTCAAGAATGAAATCAATTCGTTCGGTCACGCTCCCTTCGCAATCTTGTACGTCAAAGATGACCTTGAGAAATTCATTCACAGCATCTTTGATTTCATCGCTCAAATCGTCGCGCCCCATCGCGTCGTACAGCATCTCGATTGAGAGTCCCGAACTGCCTTTTTGAATTTTTCGCAGCGCTGCGCGTCCTAATCCGCGTTCGGGGCGATTGAGAATTCGCAGCACCGAACCGATTTCTTGTTGCAGCACGTCCGCCGCCGCGTTCGTGTAATAGGCGATGTGTAGATACGCGAGCAAATCGCGCACTTCGGCGCGGTCCATAAAATATCTATCGCCGACAATTGCATACGGAATGCCCGCGTGCAAAAATGCTTGCTCAATCACATGCGCTTGCGCCCACGTGCGATAGAGAATCGCAATGTTGCGCCCGCGAAATCCTTCGTCAAGCAGACGCTGCGTTTCGCGCGCGTGAAAACCTGCCTCCTCCCATTCGGTTTGAAATTCCGCGATTTGCACATGCTCGCCTTGACCGCGATGGACATGCAACGATGGACTGTAATTCCATTCGGCGACGAGCGCCTCGCCTGCGCGAACGATTTGCTCGGTCGAACGGTAATTTTCGCGCAGCGCGTATTCGACAATTTCTGAAAAATCTTCGCGCAAGTATCGTAGCACCGTGTCCGTCTGCGCGTCGCGCCACGAATAGATGGATTGCGCGGGCGAAATGACACAGCACAGATTCCGATGTTTCCACGCCAACATTTGCACAATGCCATACTGCGCGATGCTCGTATCTTGAAACTCGTCCACCGTGACATAGCGGAAAAGTTCCTGCCACATCTGGCGCACTTCATCCATTTCGAGCAGCAGACAGGTTTGATAGATCAAATCGTCTTGGTCGAGCGCGTTCGCGTCGCGCATTTTTTCGAGATAACATTCATAGATGCAGCGCATCGTGCGATTCCACAAATCATCGCGGAAATCCGTGCTCGCAAAATCTGCGGGCGTCACACGATTGTCTTTCCAATGCTTGATGGCGTCGGCAACGCGCGGCACATCCCAAATGCCTTGATTCGCGTCCACTGCGCGCATCGCCTCCAACAATACGTGACGCGCTTCTGCTTGATTGTAGATAACGAGTTTCTTGGGTTGATATCCGAGTCGGTCACCATACGCTTGCAGCATCTTGAGTCCGAGCGCATGATACGTGACGGCAGTAATCTGCTGTGCGAGGTCTGCGCCCAACAATTTTTCAAGACGCCGCACCATTTCACGCGCCGCCTTGCGTGTGAATGTAACTGCAAGAATCGAATGTGCGGACACGTTGCCCTGTTCGATGATGTATGCGATGCGATACGTAATCGTGCGCGTCTTCCCCGTGCCTGCGGCGGCGTTGATTAGCACAGGTCCGTTGATGTGACGCACAGGCGCAATCTGGCTCGGCGACAAATCGTTCCAATCGAATGGCGCAGAACCCAATTCGGAAAAATCCTTTGATTCGTTCAAAGCATCCGGCGAGTGAAATGTTTTTTCGCCTCGCCTACTTCACCTCCTTTCTCCGCACAGTTTGACCAACGGCTGCACTTTCAAGATTTATCTAGTCATCCCTTGTGTTGTTTCGGTTTCGCCCTCTTCGTTCAACAAAGATGGTAGGCGTCTTTCTAAACGCGCGCGTCGCGTGTCCCACTCGGCTTGATCGTCCAGGGCGGTTTTGTGTTCGTAATAGTTCGTTTTAATTTCATAGCCGCCGTCGGCTTGAACCATTTGGCACAGCGCGTGGCGCAGCCACACCCCATTCTTTTTCACCGCAATCATCACGCGCCCGGAATCGGGCATCAACTGTGCCGAAAAGAATTTGTTTTGGCTGTTGATGTATTGCGCGGCGTGTGCTTCCAATACGCGGCGGCGCGCGACGACACCTTGTCCCGCGATTTTTTCAGCGTTTGCAATTGCACGCGTCAGGTCGCGCGATAGGGATGCGTACCCTTGCTCGCTGCTTTTGGCGGCAATGTTTTCCTTGTAGCGATTGACCACATTCATTCCGTTCAACCGCGGCGCGCGGCGAATCAAATCGTGTTCCCATGTTTTGACGAGAACTGCGTACTCGGCGCGGGCAATCTCTTGCCGAATTTCATTCGCCTTGCTCTCGTCCAAACCACCGCGCAAGGCAAGTTCCAAAAGACGTTCGGCATCGTGAAGCTCGCCCTCTTTGGCTCTCGCCAGCGCGCCTGCCGCATTGATTGGCGCGTCCAGTTCGAGGCGCGCGCGTTCGACGAAATGCGCGTGTCGTTTGGCGATTTCTTTGATGCGAAAACGCGAGTCCAGATTTTTTTCCACGCGTTCGACATGTGCGCCGAAATGCTCGCGCGCTGCCAACAATTCACGCACCGCGTTGAACAATGCCGCGCCTTCATCTGCATGACCCTCACGCATCGCTAACGCGCGTTGCTGCGCTTCGCTTTGTCCGTTCGTAACGCGTTCCAATTCTTGCTCGCGTTCGCGCTTCTGTGATTCAAGCGCTGCAATCTGTTCCTCAAGCGGTTGCCGACGCGCGGAGCGTTCTGTTTCTTTCGCGGCATACTTCTGTTCAATTGGCTGTAGGCGCGCCTGCAACACCAACTCGACTTTGGTTTCAAACTGCGAACGCGCTTCGGGATTAAGTCCCGTCGCTTTGTTTCGCAATTCTGCCGCGCGCTGACGTTCCGCGTCCATCGCTTGCGCGAGTTGTTGGTAGTGCGGCTCGAATTCATTTTCAAGCGCGGCCGCTTCCTCGCGCATGCGGTTTATTTCGCGTGCAATCTCTTCTACCGCGTCTCGCGCAGCTTGCAATTCGGTTTCAGCGTTCGCGTTCGCCACTGCGAAGGCGGCGTCAAGCCCAATCTCAGTTTGCTCTACGTGTTCGTAAGCAGCGCGCAGTTCATTCATTTGCAACGCGGCGAGTTCGGTTTCGAGTTCGTCAAATTCGGGCGTCACTTGCGCAACGTCTTCAAACATTCCTGTATTCTCAAGCGCCATGATCATCATTAGCGAGTTAACTGCGCGCTCGAGACTCGCATCCCCTTGGTGCGTTTCAAATGCGTTGTTGTTTGCGATTGGAAGCGAGTGAGTAGGATTCATGTCCAACATGGGTTGTCCTCTTTCGGGGCTCTGCGTTGCTGACCGCAAGGTCGGTCAACAATACACAGAATCATTTGGAAAAACGAGATGCGGAACAGCAAAATGTCTGCTATTCCGCATCTCGTTCGTTTTGGAGAATTTGTTTCTCGTGCAGTTCACGCGATTGCCGCACAGTTTGCGATGCGCGCGGCGAGATGTTCGCGAACAAATTTCTTGTATGCGGCACAAAGTTTTCCCTTTCCGAGTTTGGGGTCGAGCTTGTAACGCGCAATGACCGAACTGCCCGCGAGAAATTGGAGCGTCACGCCGCGTTCGAGCGACGTGTCGAGTGGAATGTCGCGCGGTGAGATGGTGACAACAATTCCATGCGGCAGAGACACCTCGCGCAATATAGCTGCAACGGTAAAACTATTAGCGATTTGCTCGCGTTCTGCGGCCCGCTCGGCTTGAATTACGCGAGCGCGGCAGGCAGAATCCAACGCGTTAATGAACGGAGTCGTCATCCAAGTTTCTCCATTTGCCCGCGCGCTCAATGCTTGCTTAATCTCTGGCTGCATCTCGAGCCAACTCACTTGCTCGTTCGGTGGGAGCGTGTGAATAAAGTTTCCGAGAAAACGTCGTTCCATTTCTTGTGCGTTCATGATTTCCTCCATTTGGATTTTGCAGATGGATTGCTATATCGCGGTGAAATTCATTTGCTCCTCCTCGCAAAACAAAAAGACGCATCCTTGTGAGATGCGCCCTTTTGTTTCTGAATCGTATTCTGTTTATTCCTCAAACAGAGATTTTCCCGTCACTTTGTCCACTGCCGATTTGGTGTGATTCACTTTCCATCGCTTGTCGTTTGCGTCCCATGTCATCACATAGACGATAGAAAGAGGGTTCACCTCAAACTCGTTCGCTACTTTCCAGTTCTCGTCATACTGCGCTGCCTTTCCCGCGTGTGTGGCCTCAAAAATCAATATGCCTTCGTCACTTTTCGCAGACCATAGGTTGTCCGTCAAATCACCAACTTTATAACGCACTCGATTCTCAATCTCCCATTCCGCCTCATCAAGCGTCTGCTTTAATGCCTTGCCAGTGAAATATCGGGGCGCATCATTCAAGACATCCTTCGGCTCCGTAGAATTCAGCCATGCGCGTCCTTCAAGGAATTGTTTCAGCGCGAGTTGTTCGGGTGGAATGTTCGTTGCAACTCTGGTTAACGTCAAAGTTGCAGTTCGCGTCGGCGTCGGTGAAAACCTTGCGGTCGGAGTTGGCGTGTGCGATTTGGTGAACGTTGGCGTCGCTGTGCGCGTGAATGCCCTGGTCAGTGTTGCGCTTGGAGTACGTGATGGTTCAAGCGTCGGTGAATTTTTAACAGCAGGCGATGAGACAACTGATACGCGCGTTTGGGTTGGTATCGGCTCACTGCTGTTGCATCCTGCGAACATCAACGCGCCAAACAATACGAACAGAAAAATGACTCGACGCATAAATTTCCTTTTGGAGAATCACATGGAACATCACGGCAGATGAAAAAGGAACCGTGGTTCCGAAATTGCGCGTGCACGGATTTTTTCTGAAAATTGTGCGGCTCGCACAGGAAAACATTCCGTTGTGTAGGACAAACGAAACGGTTGAGAGGTGTATTCGTTTAGCGATGAGCGAAACGGCGTGGGGCAAATGCTTCGCGTTTATTTTTGTTGATTACACTTGAGGAAACGACACCGCTGCGTAATCCATCGTCGCCGAGAAAACGACGCGCCTCTTTGAAGGATGTAGAGGAAACTGATTGATTGTAAGCGTGAGTAACATACCAGAACCGCACGCCACAGTCAACGTTTTGGCGAGATGATTTTTGAAGAGAGTGGTTTTAATTCGCTCGGAAATTAGGATGATTTCAAAAGGCATTTATGTTTCCGGGAATTTGTTGGAATTGTTGAGGACAAAAGGATTTGTTTGTGGGGATTTTTGCTTGGGATGAGTGAAGCAGGAGTGTAATCAATCGAATGCAGGATGAAACATTCAAACACCGATTGGGACGCGGATAAATGCGGATGAACGCGGAAAAATAAAAACTGATCGAGAAAGATGAAAGCACGAGTGGATGCAAAAAGTTTCAGCAGCAAATTCGAATCAGCAATTCATTAACCATCAAAAACTTTGCAACGAACCGAACAACCTAAACCCGCGACAAAAAATTTTCTTGCATCGAATCATATCCATAATCGAGAACCTGAGTCTATTTATACTATATATGTACTAATAAAGTCGCACTTTTTTGTGCGGTTTCGCTCGTAAATATCGGCACATCGGCGAGTTTTGAATTCAATCGAGTTGGAGGATTTGGATCAACTGGCGTAGTCATAGTGATTGAGGGAGTACGAATCAAAATTCAAGGACGCTTCATTTTGTACTGGGTACTATGTACCGATCGAGACCCGCACGGTCTCGTTTGCCAACAAGATAACCACAAGTATAGCAATCGGGTCTTTTGGAATCATCGCGTTCATTCAGTCTCCCCCGTAAACCGTAATAAACAAGATGACGTTTGGGTTCGCGAATGTTTGTTACCATCACGAGAAATTCATTGATCGCCAAGTTCGCAATAACTCCATTGAGTGAAACGACAGACGGCGCGCGTCCATCTGTTCCAAGACCGTAACCATGTTGCGCTCGCAATTCTCGCACCTCGTCTGACTCCAATTCCTGCTTGGCGGCTTCCATATCAATTTGGTGCGCGCAATCCAAACAAAAATCGCCGGGGCGGGCGACAACGACGCGTCCGCCAAATTCGGTGATTTGGATTCCATCTCGCAAAATTTCGGTTGCGGAATCAATGAGCGTTGCTTCATAGGCAGCTGCAACCTCCATTAAAACGAGTCTGGCTCCGTCATGGTCAACGCAGCCAAAAATGATGGGGCATTTTGTCAACGCGTCTATTGCCTCGCGAGACCTCAAGTTTTCTGATAACGCAAGAATTTTGGACTGAGGTTGAACAGACCGAATCATGCGCTCCGCAACTTGAACTTTGAGTTCACGGACTTCTGCATCAACTGGGAATCCGCCGATCAAGCGATTGAGATTCGTTTCTTCAACTCTATCATCGTCTACAAGTGTAAATGACCGAACACCCAGGTACGCCAACCCTTGAGCAACTTGTGAACCGATCCCACCCAGTCCAACAATGCCAACATGAAGTGCCTCGATCTTGGCTTGTCCTTCCTTACCAAATGCAATAATTTGCCGGTCATAGCGTTCTTCATGCATTGGTGTTCGCCAACCTCCAAGCTGTGTTGCTGGCAAACCATGAACCCTTCGGAACCAAAATCTTCTCCTTGCCATCCTCGATAACAATCTTTTGGATTGGTAATGCCTCAGTAAAGTCATTGTCCCAAGCGACGGCATCTATCGAAGATTCTGCCCATACCATTGCGGCGTAGGGCTTTCCGCTCAATTTCCATTTTGCATATGCGGCGAATTCGGAAATTCCATAACGGTCGCTCGGTGAAAACCAGACATTGCTGAATGCGGCAGGATGAGAATGGCAATCCACGAGTGCCAGATTTTTCTGTTTGGCTTGGTTCATGATTTTCGCGCGCTCTCCATCCTTCATCTCGAGATGTACATCCATCTGAATTTGCCACCCTTCAGGCGGCACTAGATATGCTTCAACTACATTAAATTCTGTTTCCTTATCGTTCGCTGTAATAACTGCATAGAGAAACGCACCTTGTTCCAGCTCATTCTGAAAAAGGTGTGAGCGCACGAGTTGGTCAATTCTGCTCGGAATTGTAATTGTGTAAATCATGTTATTTCTTGTCCTTGCAGACAAAGATGTACGCTGTGCAGGAATGAGCCAAGGTTATCGCCGCCTTCGATTGTTACTGCGGGACGCCATTCATGTGGATGCCAGGAGAACCAACCCCAATCTCCGTCAATTGGGGCTGTACCGCTGCTTGAATTCGCCCCATGATTGAATCCGGGCGCAGTACTGCCATTGCTTAATCTTAAATCTGCATCCACAAAAAAGTTATCAATTCCAGTATTCGGATAACCCGCCGGCAGGGTAAACAGGAGCTTGCTCACTGGCTTGCTAAAAAGTCCTGTCGGCAACGCGAACCGAGGAATAAGAACCCAATTGAGCTGCTCCCCATGAACAATATCGGGATACTTTCTCTTGAGCAGTTCAATCTCTTGCTTCACTCTTTCATACATTTTCACATCCCTCGCCGGTATTTTGGCGCGCGACCATGACGGTGACCAGGTTTGATTGTCACAAGTTCATTTTCGGAAAGCGTCCGTTCTGTGCCATCGGGTGACTCTTCCACGATTTGTTGATCGGCGGGAATATTTCCGAGATGGCGAATTTCGGGAACCGTAATCGTTTCCGTGTCCCACGAATATTCTCTGCCCTCAATATTGACAAAGAATTTCTTGCCTTCGACTTTTTCTTGTTCCTGCGGTAAAGTAATGGTTGACACTTTTGGTACTCCTTCCGTTAAATTTTTGCGACCATGAGAACCACTTCGCGGATTTTGAGATTCTCCTTCTTGGTACTCATTGCTTTCACTAGATACTACCGAATCGCGTCAAATTTTTGCCATGAATGGCAAAAAAAGGACACTACTCAGTAGATTAAGTAGAGGTGATTTGTTTGGAAACATCATCATTGCGCAAAGACATCTACGAGCGCCTTCAGGCAGCAGACTGGGGCGAAATCGGTAAAAACTTGGTCGCATTTGCCATTTTGTTTGCTCGCACTCACTATGGTTGGTGGGATGCGTCCTCCGATCAACTACCAAAAGGCATGAAGTTTGACGATATTGTCCAGCAAGTCATCTTGAAGACCATTGATGGTCGTCGCCAATGGGACCCCGCGAAAGGTCCCTTGGAGCCATGGCTAAAAGACCAAGTGAAAAGCGAGCTAGATGCATTGTACAAATCGGCGGCGCACCGTCGAGAATCGCATTCTGTTGAAGTCGAGGAGGGGAATGACGGTTCGGAAACCCTCAATACGCGCCGTGGGCATCAGGATGCCAGAGATGCTCCTGGAACGCCAAGCGCGGAGGAGAAAGCTATCGAACGAGAGGAGGAAGAATTTGCAGCAAAGAAAGTAGGGGCAATTTTTGAGCAAGTGGCGGGTCAGCCCGACCTTGAAGACATTCTGTCCGCTATAATGGACGGGTGTGAACCAAAGCCACAAGCTTTGGCAGATGCACTCGGCGTGCCAATTTCAGAAATCAATAACAGATTAAAACGCTTGAGGCGCCGAGCCATTGAAGTTAGAGAGGAGCTAGAACATGGATAAGCGCAAAGCCCCGACAACGAACAAGGAACTTTTGGACGCGCTTTCTGAATTATTTCAAGAAACCGAACCTGAAACTCCGGAGGAGGTCAATGTGCTATTGCGCGAGGCAGGGTACGATCCGGAGCAGATCGCTGCAAAAATAAAAGCCGCTGCAGAGCGGGGACTGTCAGAGTCCCCGCTTAATTGGCGGAATAAAACCCAGGAGCTTGAAGCGGACAAGAAACGGCTATCGAATTTTGCTGACGTCGCGAAACGAACCCGCCATGAATTGATGGACGCAATAAATGCTGCCTTGAGCAACTTGGCTGTCAAGAACCCTGAATTGGCAGCGGTGCATCATCGAAATTTTGAGAGCGCAACGGACGAAGACCTGGAGAGCTTGCTCGCTGATCTCTATTTTCTTGATGCCGCGCAAGGCCATCCGCCCGGACAATCTACTCCTAAAGAATGAGCATCCCCGATTATTACGCAAACAACCTGCTGGACAGGTTAAGAATCACCAGCGTCGGTGACTTGCAGCTCCTTGACCTGATTGCGCGCGAGCGCGGCTCGTTGGTTCAAGACAAACCACTCAAGGGCGCAGAGGCACGCATTGCCATCGTTGGGCGGAAAGCAATAATTACAGTCTCGACCTTGATTGCGGACCCTCGCCGCAGGCGGTTTAGTATTGCACACGAGCTCGGTCATTTTGAAATGCACCGCACTCATGGCAATCTCGCGCTTTGCACCGAGGCAGACTTGGAGGATTGGAGCTCGAAACGCGCAGGCGTAGAGCGGGAGCAGGAAGCCAACCAATTCGCGGCGGCTCTACTCTTACCAGATCGTTTTTTCGCTGCCCGATGTAAGCGGCAAGATCCTTCGCTTGACAGCATTGCCAAGTTGGCGGACGCCTTTAACGTTTCACTGACCGCGACTGCTATTCGTTTTATGCAATTCACCAGCGAACCCTGCGCGGTCGTCTTTTCCAAAGATGGCTATATCAAGTGGTTCCATGAAAGCAAGAGCTTTAAGGAGCTTGGCCTCTTTATTGAAGTTCATAGCAAACCTGATCCGGCGACGCTCGCAGCGACTCTCTTTGATAGGCGTTCAACCTCTAGCAGACCGCGCCGTGTGCGCGCAAGAGCATGGTTTTCATCTGGAAGCGTTAGAGAAGATGCCACGATTGTCGAGCAATCGTGGATTTTTTCTGAATATGGTACTGTGTTGTCGCTCCTGTGGGTGGACGATGACATTGAAGATTTCGAAATAGATGACGAATAAAAAAACCGATAACTCCGCAATCAGTTGTCAGCGCGCGTACTCGTTGCTATAATCGCGCGAACAGAACGCATGTTTGATTCTTGAGAGATGCATATGCCTGAAACCCGTTTGCTCGACCTCCCCGCCCTCGAAAATTGGTTATGGGAAGCCGCGTGTGTAATTCGCGGTCCCATTGACGCGCCCAAATTCAAAGACTATATCCTGCCGCTGCTCTTTCTCAAACGCTTGTCCGATGTGTTCGAGGATGAGTTAAAAGAGTTGGGGGATGTCGCGCGCTTTGTCGAGGATGACCACACGCTCGTGCGCTTTTATATTCCGCCGAATGCGCGTTGGGAGAAAATTGGGCGGCAGACGACGGAACTCGGCGATTTTCTCACCGATGCGGTGCGCGCCGTTGCGCGCGAGAATCCGAAACTGCAAGGCGTGATTGACAGTGTGGATTACAATGTCACGGCGGCGGGACAGCGCACGTTGAGCGATGAACAATTGCGCGCGCTCGTGCAAATTTTGTCGCGGCATCGTTTGGGATTGCGCGATGCGAGTCCGACGCTGTTTGGTCAGGCGTACGAATATCTGCTGCGAAAATTCGCGGAGGGACAAGGTTCGAGCGCGGGCGAATTTTTCACGCCGCCCGAAGTGGCGGTCTTGATGGCGCACATTCTCGACCCCGAACCGGGCGATACAATTTATGACCCAACGTGCGGTTCGGGCGGACTCTTGGTAAAAACCCATCTGCGCTTCCAAGAAAAATATCAAGACGCGCCGCGCGTTTCGCCGTTGAAATTTTTCGGACAAGAAATCAATCCGACGACGTTCGCGCTTGCGCGGATGGATGTGTTCATTTATGACATGGAAGCAGAAATTGCGCTGGGCGACACGCTCAATCGTCCCGCGTTTTTGAATCACGACGGTTCGCTCGCGCGGTTTATCAAAGTGACCGCGAATCCGATGTGGAATCAAAAATTTGGTTCGGCGGTGTATGAACACGACACCTATGCTCGAATGTTGATGGGCATTCCGCCTTCATCCTCTGCCGACTGGGGTTGGATTCAACACATGCACGCGTCGTTGAATGAGCGCGGCAAAATGGCAGTCGTGTTGGATACGGGCGCGGCATCGCGCGGCAGTGGAAACCAGGGTTCCAACCGTGAGCGCGATATTCGCAAAGCGTTCGTCGAGCGCGATTTGGTGGAAGCGGTGATATTGCTGCCTGAAAATCTTTTTTACAACACTTCTGCGCCGGGCATCATCCTCGTTATCAACAAAAGCAAGAAAAATCCAGCGCAGATTTTGCTCATCAACGCGTCAAAGGAATTTTTAAAGGGGCGTCCGAAAAATTATTTGACGCCAGACAATATCGCGCGCATTGCGGACGCGTATTTGAATTGGCGCGAGGTGGAAGGTTTATCAAAAATTATTTCGAATGACGACGCGGCGCGCAATGATTTCAATTTGTCGCCGTCGCGGTATGTGGCGAGCGACAGCAAGGAAGAAGTGTTACCCGTTGAAGAAGCGTTGGTGCTGCTTGCGGAAGCGGAGGAAGAACGCGCGGCGGTGGATGTGGAATTGGATGCGGTGTTGAGAGAATTGGGATTCCGAGATTGGCGTCTGAACGGGATGCTCCAGTGAAACGATTGTGACAGGAGTTTACAAAATGTCGGAAAGAATTGAAACGAACGAGCAGACAGCAGAGGTACAAGCCGAAACAGCTGGAACCACGGTTCCTACTTTGAATCTTGATAAGTTTCTTCGGACGGACTTGAATCTAACGCGCGATATTGCGGTTCAGGTCTTGCAACAGATGGGCACTTTTCCGCGCATTAGCGAGACCATTCAGCACGGGTTGGGCGATTTGATTTCTGCGCGGTCAGCGATTCAGAATTCGGTCTTGACCAGCGCGCAGATATTACAAAATCTGGAATCTACGAGGCAAAGTCTTGCAATGACTGTAGCGCCATTGCTTGATACGCGGCGCGTACTGGAAGGTATTTTCAAGTCTGTCCAGCCCGTGCTGGAAGCCACGCGCCTTTCCCTTGCAAGAGACATGGCGGGAATCGTGCGAGGGATGGAATCTGTTCACAAGTACTTTGAGCAGGAGGAAGCAACAGCCGAAGCATTCTTGTACGCAGGTTTTTGTATGGCACCCTCAATGAGCCACGCGCTCATTGAACGTGTAGTTGCGCTTCGCCGCGCGAACAAGAAAAAGTTGATCGCACAAACGATCATGCGATATTACCAAAACAAGAGCCATGCGCGTTTGAAGGCAATGGTCAGTAAATGGGAAACAAATTCATTATTCGCGCCTCGGATGAAAATTATTCGTGATGCTCTCAACGCGCACTTGAATCGGCAGTACAACCTATCAATTCCCACACTTCTAACACAGGCGGAAGGCATTGCGGGTGATTTTGCGTTGTACCATGAAATTCCGACCAAGCTCACAAACAAGCAAGTGTTCACCGATGCGCTCAATGAAACCACCGTCGCTCGAATGCGATTTGCGATTCATGAAAGTGTCACGACGTTTGTTGATACGACTTTATATGCGAACAAGAAATTTGAAACACTTCCAATCCGAAGCAAGGAGCGAATCAATCGCCATGTGATTCTGCACGGACGACAGGTCAACTATGGGACCGAACGAAATTCGCTGCGCGTATTTCTCTTGCTTGATGCACTCTCCGCGCTGACAATTGATTTGGAAGACGAGGAAAATCCAAACCCAAAACGCCGAGCGCGCAAGGGCAAACGGAAATAATGGAGACTAGAGAGACCGATCTCGGCACACTGCCCGTCGAGTGGAACGTTGCCACGATTGGCGAACTGTTTGCGATTCAACAAGGCGCATCCTTGTCGCCAAAAAGACGCAAAGGCGATTCACCGCGCCCGTTCTTGCGAACCGCGAATGTCTTTTGGAGTTACCTGGATTTGAGCAAAGTTGATTCGATGGATTTTACCGATTCGGAAGTAGAAAAACTCGCGTTACGTTCACGCGATTTACTTGTGTGTGAGGGTGGCGATATTGGGCGAACCGCGATGTGGCGCGGAGAGATTGAAAACTGTTGTTACCAAAATCATCTGCATCGTTTGCGCGCCAAAGATTCAAATGTCGAATCCGAATTCTACATGTACTGGATGCAAGCGGCGTTGATGCTCTTGGATTTGTACAAAGGAGAGGGAAACAAGACAACCATTCCAAATCTCTCTCAATCGCGGCTCAAGTCTTTTGCTGTTCCGCTTCCCCCTCTCCCCGAACAGCGCGCCATCGCCCGCGTCCTCTCCACCATTCAGCGCGCGATTGAGGCACAAGACAATCTCATCGCCGCCGCGCGTGAATTGAAAAAATCGCTGATGCGGCAATTATTCACTCAAGGACTGGACGCGAACGGCGCGGTTCAAGAGACAGAGATTGGCGTGATGCCAGAGCATTGGGAATTACAGGAACTCGGCGCGGTTGCGGAAATTGTTTATGGCGCGCAAGCGGCTGTTGCAAATCTGAAAGATAAAAATGTTGGCATACCGATTCTCACAAACATCAACATCACGAATGATGGAGAACTCGATTTATCAATACTTCGCTACTATCCTGTTCCCGAAAATAAACGCGAGCGACTTATTCTACAAAAAGGCGATTTACTTTTTAATTGGCGAAGTGGCAGCCAAGAGCATGTTGGAAAGACTGCGTTGTTCAATCTGGATGGTGAATGCACTTTTGCATCTTTTATTTTGCGTTTTCGCGTGAATGAAAAATTGCACAACACATTTTTGCATTTCTATTTGCAATATCTAAAGTCGCAAAAATTTTTCGCACAGAAACGCGACCAATCCTCTGTAAATTCGGTTTTCAACGCGAGCTTGGCGCAAAAAATTCCTGTGATAGTGCCACTACCCTCTGAACAACGCGAAATCGCGCGCATCCTCGCAACAGCAGACAAGAAAATCGAAACGGAAGAAAAACGCAAAGCGGCGATAGAAGCATTGTTCAAGACGATGCTTCAACAGTTGTTGACGGGACAGATTCGCGTTAGCGCACACTAATCGGGAAACATCAAACATGGCACTTTATCGCATTTACATTGACGAAGTTGGCACCCATGACCTCACTCATGCTGACGACCCAAATCAACGTTTTCTTTCTCTCACAGGCGTCATTCTGGAATCGAACTACACGCTAAATGTTCTGCGCCCCGAAATGGACAAACTCAAGCGCGATTTTTTTCAACAAGACCCTGATGAACCAATCATTTTTCATCGTAAAGAGTTGGTCAACAAGCGCCCGCCTTTTCATGTGCTCCAAGACCAAGCCATCCAAGAACGCTTTGACGCTGACCTCCTTTCCGCTTTGGCGCGTTGGGAATATATTGTGATTTCGGTTGTCATAGACAAGAAACTTCACCGCGACCAATATCAAGTCTGGCGCTATCATCCCTATCACTATTGTCTCGCCGTGTTGATTGAACGCTTCGTCCTCTTTCTCCACTATAACGATTCGCGTGGCGATGTCATGGTAGAGAGTCGCGGCGGCAATGAGGACAACAAACTCAAAGCGTCATATCGCCGTCTCTTTGAAGAAGGAACGGATAACGTGCCTGTCGAACGTTGGCAAGAATGTCTCACCTCGCGCGAACTGAAGGTCAAGCCCAAGAGCGCAAATATCGTCGGCTTGCAGCTCTCTGATTTGATTGCACATTCTTCGCGTCGCGAGATTTTGCTGGAGCATCAAGCCATCACCGACACACGCGATATCTTTGGCGACAAAATATGCAACATTCTGCGACAGAGCAAGTACTATCGGAGTAAAAAGACCGGGCAAATTGAGGGATATGGAAAGAAAATGCTGCCATAAAAAAAGCGCCGTTCTGGCGTAAAGCCATGTCGGCGCTCTTTACGATGACCTACGGTCATCCACCTCCACTATATGGATTACATATATTATAACCTGATTTCCCAATTTTTCAAGCTCCCAATTTCCCAATTTTTCAAGTTGCTAAATTGCTAATTTCACAAGGTTGATGCCCTATGCGCCTCTCTAGCGAACGCGCCGTCGTTCAAAATCGTCTCATCGCTTACGCGCAAGAATGCGGCTGGACATATCTCTCGCCCGACGAAGCACTGCGCTTGCGGCGCGGCGAAACGAGTCCGCTGCTGTGGGATGTGTTCACGCAAAAAATTCAGCAACTCAATCCTGACCGCGTGGACGCGCTCAAGGCAGACGAAATTGCCAAGCGACTCATTCGCGTGCCGCCCAAACCCGAGGGCAATCTGGAAGCGTGGGAATTTCTCAAAGGACTCAAAACCGTTTTCGTCCCCGATGAACGCCGCGAACGAAATTTGAAGTTAATTGATTTCGCGGACGCGCGCCGCAATACGTTTCATGTGACTGATGAGTTTTCCTTTACCAACGGCGTTCACACCATTCGCCCCGATGTCGTGTTCCTCATCAACGGCGTTCCCGTTCTCTTGATTGAAACCAAAGCCGCGACCAAAATTGACGGCTTGGGTGAAGCGCTCGACCAAATCAAACGCTATCACCGCGAAGCGCCCGAACTCCTCGCGCTATTGCAAATGTTCACGCTCACACATCTCGTTCACTATTACTATGGCGCGACGTGGAACACTTCTGCGAAAAATTTATTCAACTGGAAAGATGAAAGCGCGGCGTTAGATTTCGAATCACTTGTGAAATCGTTCGTCGCGCCTGAACGGGTGTTGCGCATCTTGCGCGATTTTATTTTGTTCACGCGCAAAGACGATGAACTCACCAAAGTGATTCTGCGCCCGCATCAAATGCGCGCCGTCGAACGCGCGTTACATCGCGCGCGCGATGGCAAAAAGCGTCATGGTCTCGTGTGGCACACGCAAGGTTCGGGCAAAACGTTCACGATGATTACGCTCGCGCAGCGTTTGATTCAAGAACCTCTGTTTGAAAATCCCACCGTCCTCATGCTCGTGGATCGCAACGAACTCGAAACGCAACTCTTTGGTAATCTCGCCGCCACGCTCGGCATCGGGCGCGTCGAGGTGGCGAGCAGCAAAGTACACTTGCGCGAACTATTGGCGTCCGACACCCGCGGTCTCATCGTCGCGATGATTCACAAATTCGATGACATTCCTGCGAACGTGAACACGCGACGCAACATTTTTGTTTTGGTGGATGAAGCGCATCGCAGCACGGGCGGCGACTTGGGCAATTATTTGATGGGCGCGCTGCCGAACGCGACGTATCTCGGTTTCACGGGCACGCCGATTGACAAGACCGCGCACGGACAAGGCACGTTCAAAACATTCGGGCAGGACGACCCGCAAGGGTATCTCGATAAATACTCGATTGCGGAATCCATTGCCGATGGAACCACGGTTCCACTCTACTATTCCCTCGCGCCGAATGAATTGCGCGTGGACCGCGAAACGCTCAACCGCGAATTTCTCGAACTTGCCGAAGCGGAAGGTATGAGCGATCAAGAAGACCTCAATCGTGTCTTGGCGAAAGCGGTCACGCTCAAGAACATGCTCAAGAACCGCGAGCGCATCCAACGCATCGCGCAGTACGTGGCGAAACATTTCACGGAAAATGTCGCGCCGCTCGGCTACAAAGCATTTCTCGTCGCGGTGGACCGCGAAGCGTGTACATTGTACAAAGCCGCGCTCGACCAATATCTGCCCACCGAAGAATCCGAAGTTCTCATCAGTCCCGCGCACAACGACGATGAAGGTTTGACGCGCTATTACAAAACTGAAGAGCAAGAAACAACGATTCGCAAAAAATTCTGTAAGCCCGAAGAAAAACCGCGCATCCTGATTGTCACGGAAAAATTATTGACGGGCTATGATGCGCCAGTGTTGTACTGCATGTATCTCGACAAGCCAATGCGCGACCACGTTCTCTTGCAGGCGATTGCGCGTGTGAATCGTCCGTACGAAGACGAAGCGGGACAGCGCAAGCCGGGCGGATTCGTTTTGGATTTCGTCGGCATTTTTGAAAATCTCGAAAAAGCATTGGCGTTCGATTCGCGTGATGTGACGAGTGTGATTCAAGGATTGGACGTTCTCGAAAAACGATTCCGCGAACAAATGGCAAAAGGACGCGCGGAATACTTGCCGCTCGTCAAAGGCAAGTCCGCCGATAAAGCCGCCGAAGCTGCGCTGCTCGCGCTGCGCGACGAAGAAACGCGGCACGCCTATTATCGGTTCTTTCAAGAAATCGAGGACTTGTACGAAATACTTTCGCCCGACCCTTTCCTCCGCGAGTTTGTCGAGGACTATCATCGGCTCGCGGATTTATTCGACCTCTTGCGCGCTGCGTATGAGGGCAAAGTCCCGAGTGATCGCGAACTCGCGCGCAAAACCGCAAAGTTGGTGCAAGAACAAACACGCGTGGGCGTGATACGCGAAGCGGTATCCGTGTACGAAATCAATCCGCAAACGCTCGAACAAATCGCGGCGAGTCAGCAGCCCGATACGGTGAAAGTCTTCAATCTCATCAAATCCATCGCGCAAAAAGTTTCGGATGAGGCGACGAACGCGCCGTACCTCGTTTCCATCGGCGAACGCGCCGAAGCGATTGCCGAAGCATTCAAACAGCGGCAAGTGGACACGGAAGAAGCGTTAAAACAATTGCAAGGCTTGGTGGACGACATCAATCAAGCCGAACGCGAACAAGCAGAACGCAACATTTCGGGCGTGCCGTTCGCGATTCTGTGGCTGCTCAAACAAGAAGACGTTCCCTTGAACGAAGCGGAACGCGTTGCGCGCGAAATGACAAATGTGTTGGAACAGAATCCGCATTGGCTGACAAGCGAACGCGATGCGCGCGCAGTACGGATTGCGCTGTATCGCTATTTGCCTGAAGCGATGAACAACAAGCCCGAAGTGGTGGAACACATCATGTCGGTTGTACGGCGCGAGACGCGATAAAGAAAATGCAAAAGCGAGATTTAATTCAGCAAGCCAAGCAAAGCAAAAAAATAAAAACCGACCTCGCGCCAAAAATGGAAGAGCTCGTCCCCATCAGCATTTTTCATTCGGAAGTGAACGCGTGGGCAAAACGCATTGGCGTCGCGCCAAAAGAAATTCGTTTGCGTCCAATGAAACGCAAGTGGGCAAGTTGTTCCAGTCGCGGACGCTTGACGTTCGATACTGCCTTATTGCACGAACCCGCTGCATTTCGCCGCGAGGTCATCGTGCATGAACTACTGCACTTGAAAGTCCCGAATCATGGGAAAGTGTTCAAGGCGATGATGAAGGCGTATTTGGTGTGAGGAGCGCGAGCTCATTACACCAAAGAGACAGACGAATATGGAGTAACCAATGGCAATCAAAAGAATTTCTGTCTATCCCAATGATCCTGATAAGGATATTTTTGAAATTGCGCCACGCTTTCAAGTTTTTGAAGAACAGACTGCGATTGCCCTCGATCATCTGTTGGATCACATTTACTTCCTTGAGCAGGTTGGAGAGCTTGGCATTTATTCTGCTTCAGTAGCGGCACGGTTAGCGGAATTTCCACAATATGGAATTCTGGATGAAGAAGATACTCCAGACAATCGTATTGCGCGCGTCCTTGAGGACGAATGTGTAATCTTACTCGAATATTTTGCGCGTATTTGCGAAGCAAGTCGTTTGCAACCTTTCCAACCAACTCCAGAGCAGCGCGCAGAAACGGAAGGGATCCGTGCGCGTTTGGTAAGTGAGATGCGAGAGCGCGTGCCACTATTAAATGCAGATAGTTTATAGTTCTGCCTGGCTTTGGTGCGTGAATCATTTTCGACCTGTTTTCGAGACGAAATCAGCGCGAATATGACCCTCTCGCCCCACAAATTGTCAAAAACTCGGCAGAAATAGGGTCAGCACCCGCGAAAAGCCGATTCATGCACCAAAGCCGTTCTGCTTTGAGAGCGAATCTACAACGGGCACAGGAGACTATATAGATGTCGCGACAAGGACGCGAACTCGAACAATTGGTAGCAACATTAGAAAGGCTGATTGGCGGGTCTGGGCTGGAACTCAAGTCGCCCGATTACATCACGGGTGTTAAAAGCAAAGGACGCCGTGAAGTGGATGTTGCCGTGCGCGGCAAGGCGGGAAGCGCGGAGTTCTTGATTATCTTTGAATGTCGTAAGCGAAAACACAAAGACGACGTGACTTGGATTGAACAACTCGCATCCAAAGCCAAAGATGTGCGTGCATCAAAAGTAGTTGCTGTATCCTCTTCGGGTTTCTCGGAAACCGCAAAAACACTTGCCGAACAGGAAGGCATCGAGTTACGTTCAATTGAATCAATTGGCGATTTGAATTTAATAGAGTGGGGTCCTTTTGGAGGTTTTGGAGTAATTGTAGATCACGCTGACCTGTTTGATGCTGAAGTATTCGGACATTACCAAGAGGGTGAGAATCCTGAACAACTTTGGCACGCACTCAATAGTGTTCTTGAGCATTCCGATTCTGGAGATGCCATATTCACCCGCAGTTTCGATAGTAAAAAGATGACGTTAACTGAGATTTGGGATGAGGCACTTGACTATAATCCACAGGTCTTGAAACGTTTTCGCCCCGGAGATCCACCAATTGCAGGCAAGCTTACGGTTCAATTTCTTGGCGAAGACCCAAGCGAGCCACGCAGTCGATTTTATATTCAAACAGAAACCGAGCGTATCCATATTGCACAAATTACATTCTACGCACTGTTTTGGGCAGAGAAGCCAAAAATGCTGGAGCCAACGGCAAGCCAGTACAAGAAAGCCGACGGGGATAGTATCTCTAAATCTTTGCAGTACACTGCCAAACTGGGTCAACGAGAATTGCAAGTCGGCGTTCACAGGTTGGACGCCAAGCCCAACCAAGTTTCAATCACTCTTGAACCAGTGCTGATGAGTAGCAACCAAGAATCAAAAAGTGCCTCATCGAAGTAAATTCAATTGGTCAATGCAAATTCAAACAACGGTCCCCAGTACGGCGTCGCTTTCGCGGCAATTTGTTTTTGCATTGCAGGCATCGGTAACGCTTGCGTCAAATGGTCGCGCAACATGTTCGCATTGACTCCGAACGGCACAAGCACAGTCTCCACTGCGCGCAACAATAATTCCGTGTTGCGTTCCACATCATAGCCGGTTGAGTCGCCGCATAATGCCCATTGCGGCGGCGATCATGGTCCAAGTTTGCCACAAGGGGACCGAACTCAACCCCTTATGCGTTATAAAGCAAGCGTCCTGTTCGAATCCAGCCCTCTGTTTCAGGCAGTGCCTCAAATTCTGAAAAACAGTACACCCGCTCCCCATCCAAATCCACCCAATTCGCGCGGTCAACCGTCTCACGTGGATTGACAATCATCTGCAACTGCCCAAATAAAATCGGTGCGACACGGCGCAAACTGGTTTGTGTTGGATCCATTTCCATTTCTACCTCGCGCGCAATTTGCAGCAAATGGTTCCTGCGTTCCGTGCTGTGTGTGACAAACAAAATCGTCGTTTTCTCTTCAACGTTGTCGGGGACGAGGCGCGCGACGACGCTGGCATAACAGCGTGCGATTTTGCCATGCAGCTTGTCGGCGTTACTGCGCGCTGTATCAATCTCCACCACAAAATGAATTTGCTTGTCGCCTGCGTGCAACACTCCGCGTCCATCAGGCAAAAACGCGCGCCGTTCTCCATTCAACGAAAAATAGAGGCGGCTCTCGTTTTCAGGAACCCACTCCAATTCAAAACCGCGCGCGTGAGCCGCGCGCGTCAATTTAACGAACAACAAATTTGCCAAACGCGTGTGCGTCCATTCGCGCACGCGCCGTTGCGTTTGTTCGGGTGACCACATCTTCACTTGGCGATACTGCGCGAGCGCAGTTGCGAATCCATCCACCGCCGCCAAGTAACGTTCCCCGCGTTCTGTGACAATGTAGAATCCTGTTTCGCGTTTGCGTTTATGCCTGCGCTTATCGGTTTCCACCTCCGCGGATTCCATTAGCGTCTCATGCGCGGGAATCATAATGCGTTCCACCAGTCCGAATTTGACCAAGCGCACAAGCGCCGTCGCGATTTGTGATGGATAGCGATTCGTCAAGTGCGTCATGTCTTGCGCCGAGAGAAGCGGGTGTTCGGCGATGAGACGTACAAGTCGGTGGTCTGTATCGGAAAGCGTCAACGCCGTAACTGCGAACGCGTCCAACGCGATGCCATTCGGTTCAATCACGGAGGCAGGCGCAATCAAAAAAATTTTTCCATGTTTCACACGCGGACAAATGGGACGCCAAGAAGATGCAGGTGTTTCACCCTCAAAACCGCGTTCGTCGGCGAGCAACATTTTGTTTTCGCCACTGTTGACGTTGTACCAAATCGGCTGCGTGGGATTGCCGCGCGTTGCTTTGATGTTTTCGTCGAGCGCGAGATAGATGTTGGGCATGACGAGATGTTGGTCCAGTGCAATCGCTTGAAACATCGTCACATATTCATTCAAGCGGTAAGCATCTTGCGCGAGAACGGCGAGCGGAGACAAAATCAAATTTCCTTCGGAATCGAACGCGGCGGATTCTTGCTGCGCGCGCATCCAGCGCGCAAACTTACTGCGCTGCGCGTCTATCGGAACGTTGGCATCGTCAACACGAAGATAGAGTGCGAGCCATCGCCCATTCTCGCGATGGCGCAAGGTTGCCGCGCCGGAAAATCCAACGCGCTTGTATTCAATTTGTGCAACGATTTCTTCTTGCCATGAGACGATCTGCCATTTCCATATGGTGGCGAATGAAAATGTCAGTGGCTTGAGCGCGAGAGCGTTGCGCCTACCGACATCGGGCGGGTTGAATCCTTCAAGCGTTTTCATCCACCAACGCAAGCGCGTGACGCGTTCCATTGTCAAAATGAGCCAAGCCATTCGCCCGCGCCGATACGAATGCGCGCGTGCAAGTGTCTTGAATGGAACGCCGCGCAATTTTGCCAATGCTTTGACGCCTTCAGGTGTAATCGTCCAAACGCGTTTGAGTGCAATTGCCTCGCGAGAAAAAGTAAAGCCCTGTACATAGCCATACTGTTTTAGCGATTGCAATGCCCTCGTCGTGTACGAACGCGAGCCGAGATATTCGCCAAGCCAGTACGGGTCGGCATACGGATGTTCAAGCAGCGCGGACAAAACTTTTTGTTCACCAACCCACATAAAATCTTTATTGATTCAATTCCCCTTGCGGGTCGAATGCATAATACTGTCCCCACAACTTGAACAGCATCTCAATCCACGTCGGACCGAGCCGATTCTTTTCAATCGAAAATAAAACTTTTGGTTCGCGATGTTTCCGCCGCGCTGAAGCGTTATCGCGCCATGTGGGATTGAGCATGATGGCTACGTCGGGTTCATAGTTGATGCTTGAGTTGCCCCACAAATCTTCAAAGCGCAAACGGTCACGGCGCAATCCTTCGGCATCGCCCGCCGCGACGGCGACAACCGGAATATGCTGCCGCAGCGCGAGATTTTTCAATTCCTCTACCACAACTTGTACGGGATTTTTGTTTTCGTGAAGGTGCGGCATCACGGGCACTTTTTGCAAATAGTCCACGATGAGAACGAGTGAATCCAAACGTCCTTCCGTTTTCACATATTCAATGTACTGGTTGAACACTTGCGGCGTTGTCTTGCTCGGGTCGCCTTTGACGAGATAAAGATATTCCCAATAGTGGTTGAGGCGTTGATATGCTTGCAGCGCCTTCGGCAGGCGATGCAAAATTTTGTCCAACCCTTCTTCGATTTGTTCGTCGTTTGAAACGGGCGCAAGCATCTCGCGTTGAATTTCGTTGAGCGTCACTCCTTCACGCGCCAATGGATTTGCGACAAAACTTTCCATGCAAATCAATCGCTGCTCCAAGTACACGTCGCCATGTTCATAGCAAACATACAATGCGCCGACGCGCTTCCTCGAACCATTCTGCGCGTGCTGCCCAAATCCACCGTTCGCGCCGCGCATGGCGATATTGCGCGCAAGCTGCATCGCGAAAATTGTTTTGCCGACGTTCGGCGGACCGCCAATCAAAATCAAACTTTCGGGCGTCAGTCCCTGTCCAATAAATTCGTCGAGCGGCGAAAATCCGGTAGGCAACGCGGTGTATGATTCAATCGCGCCTTCACGCAAATGCTGGTCGAATTTGGATGTGACTTCAAACAAGCTCGCCGGCGGGTCAGTCCCTGCGGGCAAGGTCAGCAAAATGTTCTTGGGCATGTTCATCGCTTGCGACGCGAATTGCGTCGCGAACTTTGTTCGCGCAGACTCGTCAATTCAAATTCATTGTCTCTGCGTCGCGCGTTTCTTTTCATACGGCGAAACATTTTCGTACTTGCCATATCACGGCTGACGTGATGCTTTTCATTCGCGGGCGCGTTTGTGTGCAAAATTTTGTTCAGCAATTTCCGCGCGTGTGGATTTCGTTTCAATTGAACGCGCAGAGCGCGTTCGTAGGATTTTCTTTGTTCCTTGCTGCGTCCAATCGTCAAAACATTTTTTAAGAATGATTCTGCCCATGCGTCCGACGCATTCGGCGCATCAGACGATTTGGATTTTTCGCGTTCACCTGCAATGAGTTTGCGAATGGCTTGCACTTGAGTGTCTGCGTCTTGAATTTTCAATACGCCTCGTAGCGCACGTTCGGTCAAGCCACTCTCTTGTGCCAATCTCTGCGCCTCTTCGCTCAAGTTCAACAGTGAGAGATATTGGCGCACGCGCCGCGCGGTGATGCCATTCTCTTGTCCAACAATTTCTTCTGCTTTGCTTCGGTTCAACTGTGAATTTTGTTCGATGACCTGCGCGATTCGCTCCACCAACCCGCGCGCCATTTCGAGCGGTGAAAATTCCGCGCGGTGAATGTTTTCTGCCATGCGTCTTTGCAGCGTTTGTTGTGTTGTTGCCGCGTCCGCACGTTTTGGAACAAGGATCGCGTCAATATGTGGAAACGCGGACTCGCCGCGCTCGAAATGGAGAATGAGATGCGCCAACCAACGACGCTCGCCCATTTCGATTACGTACCGCTTGGCTCCATCACCATAGACGCGAATCGGCGCGAGCTGTCCGACTTGATGTATCGAAGCGGCAAGGTCGTCAAGTCCTTTTAGAAAGTTCGCCAATCCCAACTGCGTTGACGCGCGATTACGCAATTCCCGTAACAGGAAGCGCGCGTCCATTCCGTCGCGCATTGCAAGCACTAAATCCTTTGGCAAGCGTTTGCGCGGTTGGTCGGGGTCGGGATAAATTTGTTCGATTGGAATTCGCGCAATGTCTTGTTTCTTTTGCATGTCTTTCCTTCAGCGTAATGTTGGCATATAAAGAATCCACCGACGCTGCACATGTGGTTGCCAAATCAAATCGAATTGGTATGCGCTCGCCGGCACCTGAAAGAACAATTCGCCGCGCAGTGTTTGATTCTTGTCCAAGCGTTTAACTGTTCCTATGTTGAACTTGTCTATCATTTCCCACATGCTAATTTCTGTCGGGGCATACAATTCGGGAGCATATTCTTCATTCGTTTGAACATCGCGCACCCAAATTGAAAAAGGAAAACCAGTGATGTCTTTTGGCTGCGGAGAAAAATTCGTGAGCGTCAGTGTCAGCACAAGATACTTGGAATCGCGCTCTTCTTGATACAACGGAGAAATTGCTTTTGTGTTGACTGCGGCAATGGCAAGCCGCAGTCCCTCATCATCTTGATAATAACCGTGCGCGGCATTTTGAATTTGCGGTGTTGGCAAAGTGATGGATTTGGGTTCTGGATTCGACGTTCCATTCTGCGCGACGGTCGGTGTGCCAAGATTTAAGAGCGGTGTGATTTGCGAATCTGCGCGCGTGCAACTCATCAAGAGAAACGTGACAAGAATTGGAAATAGTGAATGCGCGTGCATGTTCGTTTTCTAATGCGCGAGTTTGATCGCGATTAGAAACGCGCACATCGCGGCAGGGAAAAATAAAATTGGTTCTATCGCCATGTCAAAAATGCCGCGCGCTTCGGGAATGTAGCGTCGCCCAAAATACAATGTGCCAAGCAGTAGAGCATAGATTGGAATGAACAGCACGCCAGTCCAAACGATGAGAGAGATTGGATTGATTGGAATTTGCGCTTCACCCATGCAGCCCTACTTTTTCTCGGCGCGTTTGCGTCCGCCTTTGCCCACAACTTTTTCAACTGCTTCACCTGTTACTTGTGTTTCCGATGCCGTGTTGGCAACTGGTTGTGGCGACGCGATTGTTTCTTGTGAGGGTGCGACGTTTGTTGTTGACGGAACAGTTGCTTGTTGATTCGCCACGGTGCGCTGCTGTGAATTTGTTGCTGCGCCTAACAGTGCGCCTTTGAGCATAATCATTTCGCGTCCGTACCATTGGTTCCAAAACGCCGTTCGTTCATTCTCCACTTGATTCACGGGACGCGTATACTGTTGCACGCGCGCCCGAATTTTCGCCGCAACCTCGTGGTTCTCTTGCGCGGGCTTTTCGGTTTCGACATGAATGATGGGCAAGCGCGTTTTGCCGATCGCGGTTTTCACGTAACAGCAATGGCGTTCGAGATTGATAATGTCCGTGGCTTCCACTTCGTCGTCGAGCTCGTGGCGCAGCACATCCGCATCATCGGCGGACGTTTGAAAGACAAACAGCGTGCTGATGTTGGAAAGAATGGACGCGCGCAAGGTCATTCCTAATTCGTCCAATTGTTTGAGCGCTTGTGTCGCCAGAACAAAACTCGCGCCCATCTTTTGAAGTTCCGCGAGCAGCGCGGGATAGTCCACCCCCGGCAGCGATTGAAACTCGTCAATGATAACCAGCACCTTTGCGCGCTTGGATGGATCGGCAATTCGCATTTGTTCGCCAATGGCAAAGTTGATGTTATCCAACAGAATAGAACCGAGCAGTCCGCCCGCGTCAGGACCAATGATGCGATTCGCGGTATTGACCAAAAGAATTTGACGCTCGCGCAAAACATCGCGCAAATTCAGCGTTGACGACGATTGTCCGATAATGCGCCGAATGACATCGTGTTCTTCAAAGCGATGAATTTTTGTGAGTACGGGATTCACAACCTCAACGCGCATGTACGGCGGCATTTGTTCAAAGTGCAAACCCCACCACGTCAAGACATCATTTTTGCGGACATAGCGCGAAAGAATTTTTTTGCGGAATGGTTCAAAGCCGATGAGATTGGAAATATCGAGTAGTGTGAATTGCCTTTCGCCCAGTGCGTACAATTTTTCATTCGCCTCAATCAGCGTTCGCATGAGATAGCGCAGCGCATCTTCCATGCGCGGCCCCCAATAATCTTGCCAAATCAGTTTGCCAACGTGAACGAGATTTTCAATCACCGCGTACGCAGGTCGTCCCTGCCCCATGTCCAAAAGATTGATGCCGACGATGCGTTGGTCGTCGCTGAAATCCACATACACTGTCTTGTCCACTTTTTTCGGCGGCACCATTCCCGAAAGCGCGCGCACCAAATCGCCGTGCGGGTCAATGACGACAACTGCCATGTCCCGTTCCATTGCCGCCCGCGCCAGATGCGCCATCAATGTGCTTTTGCCCTGCTGCGTCTTGGCAACGATGAACGAATGATGGTCAAGAACCTGATGCGGCAAATGGACGGGAATGTTGCGTCCGTGATGAATGGAATGTCCAACAAGTACGCCTTGTGCGACGAGTTCGGGACGCGGCGGCAAAAGTTTTTTGGAAAGTTGGCGCGCGACGAGCGGCACTCCTTCACCCGTTGGCAAATGCCATAGCGATGCAATTTCGGCGATGTTCAGCCGCGTGACGCGTCCTGTGAATTCTTGCCACCATGACCATTGCTCAACCTCAAGCGCACGCGGGTCAAATTTTTCGTACATGCCTTCGAGCGCGTTGCCGCTCGCAAGATTGAATTGTCCATACCCGCGCATCAAATTTTCCAAACGCGCTTGGGCTGTGCTTGGATTTGGTGCAGTGGCAGTGAGACGCAATGCCACATCGAACGCAGGCACACTGATTTTGCGCTGAACCAGTTCGGGATTCATGTTGCGGTCGCGCGCGAGTGCGGTGTACAGGAACAGCGCGGCAATGATGCCACTGATAAAACAAATGCTCGATGCGGCGACACCAAACCAATTTTGCTGCACAAACGCGGTGAATGTCCAAAGCGCCAAACCCAAAATAAAAACAAAACTGATGCCCGAAGCGATTTGTTCAAAGCCGTTGTGCGTGTTTGTTCGTTCGCCCGAAATTGTTTCGTCAATCCTCCGCGTGGAACCTTGAAAGCGATCTGACCAGTCGAGTGGTGCGGGCGCGAGAACGATTTGTGCGAGAACAATTTCGCTCGGCTCGATGTGTCCGAACGCGCCAAAGAGGCCGCGCATCGGGTCAGATGCCTCAAAGTCGCCATCACGAAAAGTCCGAAGTGGCAATTGCACATTCCGCCGCAAATGCATTCGCGCTTGTGTAATGTTTGACTCAACGCGATACGCTGGGTCACGTTCAAGTGGTAACGCGACAAACTGCGCCTGTTCGTACACAGATTGGATTTGTGATTGAATGTGCTTGATGTGTTTATGCGGCGCACGGACCAAAAAACGACAGCCCTGCGAATCGGCAGCAATCTCGAGCGAAAAAATCCCGCTGCCCAACAAACTTCCCAACAGCGTTTCCGCTTGCAACGCATCCACGCGAGTGTAACGCGGAGGAATTATTTCGATGACGCTGAGTTCTTCAGGTGCGACGCGACGCGAACTTGGTTTCCAGAGTCGGGTAATGAAATTTTCGTTGACGCGAATGATTTCATCATCAAGTGATTCCGGCGTGTTTTTGTCCGTAATCGGGTCACCGTGAGTGCGTGGCGAATTTTGGGTTTCAGTCCGCTTGAGTTCTTGACCACAACACCAAAAATTGATTCGGGCGGCATCACTTACCCGATATGATCTTCCACATTTTGTGCAACTATATGCAATGTTTACACTCATAACTGCAACTCTACCCCATCGTCCAAACGATTTTGAACCCAAGTCTTTATGCAGAATAATATCTATGCCAAACCATTTTGATTGGCATGCATGGAAATGGTGCTAAAATTGGACTAATTATGGATATTATTACCGAACTCAAGTCCACACCTCCTCCTTCGTTGCTCTTTCATTACACAAAGCCGGCATCTGCGCGCGCAATTATCAAGGGGCGCAAACTTTGGGCAACAGACATCGAATACCTAAACGACAGAACGGAATTCACCCTTGCTCTTGAGTTGCTTCAAAAGGAAAGAGATCAATTCAGTGATTTGATCCGAAAGGTTCCTCATGGCGGCGAATTTCTGATGCGCCTATACTCAATCTTGAAACATAGTACTGAACAACCCGAGGAATCAGTCTATGTATTCTCTTTTTCAGCACTCAAAGATGATCGTGTCGCTTGGGATATTTACGGCAACCACGGGGAGGGTTACTGTCTTGGCTTTGACTATGAATCGTTGAAGGAGCCCCTGCGGGAGCAGTCTTTTTCCCTTGTCCCTTGTGAATATGATTCGGGAAAGCACACAGAGATTATTCACCAGTTTCAAAAAAATGCTGTTGACATTTTTCACAACACCCTTTCAGCGTTTCGGCGCGCGGGGCGGCCCCCCTTGCAAGCAGTCAACGCCGCAGCAATGAAATCTCGATTGGAGTTTCTCGAGATCGCACCAATGATCAAGAATTCCAGCTGGGATGCCGACAACGAATGGCGACTTGTCTCAAAACCACTCGCAGGCAGAGACCTATGGGGTCGGAAGTACGCATCTTCTCGCGAGTCAGGAATTATTGACGAGAGGATAATCCCCTATTTCGAGTTCAATCTCAACAGCCGAGAACAGCAATTCTATTTTGCCAGTTGCATAGTCGGTGGTGCACTATCGTTTGATCATGAGATGATGAATTTTGAAAGTGGTTTTGTACCGAAAGAAAATATCAGGAACAGTTTTATTACGAAGTCAAAAGTTCCATACAGATTTGAGATGCCTGAGCATAGCGCATTTCATGTCGAAGATATCATCGTCCAAAAAGGACAGAAGACACCGTGTCACCCAAAGCATGTTCGTATAACTCGCGATCAAAGCGAATCTCAAGAATTGGATATTTCGGTTTCCCTAAAAATTGGTGATCTAGTACTTTGGAATGATGCTACGACTGTAGTTGTTGGTATTGCAACAGATGGCGATGGGCTTCGGCACTTTCGACTCAAGACGGATAGGTCCATTAGAATAAGGTCCAGAAAGCAAGAACGGGAAGAAATTGAATGATCGCCTATCACTTGGAATGCTTACCTGACTAGAATGCGACAATTCGGTTTCTCCAACGCCCCAACACACCACGCCTGCGCCTCCCATGTGTCATCCCTGCCACCGCCGATGCTATTGCCAATCAACCACGGGCAATAGGCAAACATGAACGATTCGCGCTGCGTCCGCATGAAATCGAATTGCGCGTTGATGATTTGCGCGGTTTGTTCCGCGGTGGCGAGACCGCCTTCGGTGCTCAAGATGGGCAGTATGCGTCCAAATGTGACTTGCGCGATTCGTTGATATTGGCGATAGCGAAAAAATCCCGCGTCATCCATTCCCCCGTAGTTGTGAATTGAAATCCACATCGCGTGTAACAAATCATAGCGTCCCAAACGTTTGAGTTCGTTCAGCGTTTCTTGAAAATATTCGAGGTCTGAACCGTCGGTCACAAACGGCGGCAAGCCCGGTAATCCACCATTCGCTAAAACCACTTGAGCCGCGCCCACCCAATAACGCGCGAGCCATTGCGGATTGCGCGCGGCGACTCCCCATTCATCCTTGTTATTTGGCTCATTGAAAATCTGAAAATAGCGCACGCCCAACGCGCGGTGACGCGCAACGGTTGCGCCAAGTGTTTTGGGGTCGAGCGGTCCAATCGGCGCGTGTATTCGCACGATGGGCATGATGTTGGCTTGACGCAATTTCGTGAGCAAGTAATCGTTCGCGTTTGGCTCGTTCGGGTCTTGCAAAATCACAACCCATTTCATTTCCATCTGTTCAAGAATGGGAACGAACGTATCCACAACCTTTGCGCTTTGCTTGGGCGTTGGAAACCAGTGAATGCACTGCCCATTGTTATTTTGCGGCTGCGGAAAATTTTCGAGCGGCAGCCAATTCCCATCGTCTTTGCCCGCGAACGATGTCACCTTCCAGCGATTCCCTTCCATCTCTGTCGTTCCGCCTGCGGTGCTGACTGTCACCGCGCAGAGATACGTGCTGTAACCCGCGTCGGTGAGTTGACGAAACGGATTCACGGGTTCGCCGTTGTAATGAACTTCGTAATGTACATGCGGTCCCGTCGAATGACCACTGCTGCCGCTCAAGCCGATGCGTTGTCCGATGGATACCAGCGCGCCCAATGTCACTTCAACTTTTGATAAATGTTGAAACGAAACTTGCCACGCGCCATTTTGAATTTGCACCATATAGCCCGAACCATCGCCGAAATAGCCCGCGCCAATCACTCTGCCGATCATGGTCGAATTGACTGATGTGCCAATCGGAACAGCAATATCAATGCCATTGTGAACGCGCTGAAATTGTTGAAAATAGTCGCTGTCTTGAAAGCCCGCCGTGATTGGACCTTCGACGGGTGTGCCGCACGGCTGACGCGGGTCGTTAAACGTCGCAGCGATTTGGTACGAACAATCACCCGATTGAAAGTCAACGTCATACGTAATGTGTCCGTAGCGTGCCTTGATGTTTGTGCGAAAGTACACGCGCGGACTCGCGCGTCCATCCCCAATCGTGACATAGTAACTACCGGGTGAAAGAATGACGACGTAAAAACCGTTCGCATCGGTGTATTCAGTGATGCCGCCTTCGTCACCGTCCCAACCGACATGCACGGGTACGCCCGCGAGTGGATTTCCATTTTCATCGCGCACGTAACCTTGCACGCGTCCGTGATTGTTATGGTCTTGGTCAGGCGTTTCTTGATATGCTTTCGTCACGCACCATTCGCCTTCGCCAATAATCACCGGCTGCTCGCTTCCCTTCGGTAATGGCTGCGTGCTGACTTGCTGCGGTTTGTTCAACATCCAATCCCACGCTTGCTCTTTGCCGAACGGCAAAAACAATTCGATAAAGAGCGCGAGCAATACAACAACCGCAATGATGAGTGCGACGAAAAAACCAATCACCGCGCAACTGCTGACACCAAGTAATCCTTTCAGTCCCATAGTTGTCTTGTGATTTTATTTCTTGCGGCGTTCCTGTTCACGCACCGCGTTTTGCATTTCATTTAATGTTTGCAGTTCCGCAGGGCGCGTCGTCCAATATGAATACCACGCGGGAGGAATCGCGGTGTAAATCGGAAAGCGATTGCCGTCCACGAGCAAAATGCTTTCGCCTTGGTCAAGCGTTAAAAGTTCGCGACATTCGAGTTCATCCAAACTGAACAGCGATTGCAAACCCGGCACGGCAGAAGAATTTTGGCGGAACAGCATCGTCATCGCCGCCGTATCGCGAATGACGACGGCTTCTTCGGAACGACTCAAGTCAATCCCATGCTGCGTTGCCAAATGCAAGCCCGCGTAACGTTTACGAAAACGGCGCGCCATCTCCGATAAATCATTCGCCGCCGATTCATGCGTGAGCCAGCGCCATGCTTCATCTACCACAACCATAGTCGGCTGCATTCGCGCAAGCACATTGCTCCAAATGAACGTTTGAATTTGGCGCATCCGCAGCGCTTGCATGTCGGGATGCACATTTTTCAAACCGAACACCACAAGCGACGCGTTGGAATTGATGTTGGTTGGACTGCTGAATGTTTTGGCATACACACCCACCGCCATTGTTTCCAAACGGTCAGCAATATCTTGCGCGTCGCGGCGTTGGTCGCTTCGCAGCGCGAGATAGAGGTCGCTCAATTTCGGCGGCGGTTTGTGCCACGTCTTGTCATCCTCTTGATAAATTCCCGCCGCTTCCATCACGCGTTGATACGCGGGAATGAGTACGACATTGCGTTCGCGCGGCGTCAATTGATTTTTTCCTGCACCGAGCGCAATCGCAAGCCACGCCATCGCATCTTGCATCCCATTCGTCCACGCATCGGTGTCATTCGGGTTGAGGTCGAGCATGTTCATGTGATGCGGCGAGGTCAATGCCATGTCGAGATATTCGCCGCCGAGTGCGCGGCACATGCTCTCGAATTCGCCTTCAAGGTCGAGGATGTACACGCGCATTCCCAAGAGGATGGACCACATCGTTTTGTATTTCAAAAACATGCTCTTGCCCGAACCTTGTTCGCCGATGATGAGCAAGTTCGAGTTGGTCAATTCAAAATCGTTGATGATGACCCAGCCGCCCGTCGAACGGTCAATCCCATACGGAATGCCGCGCGGGTCGGAACGCAGTCGCCGCGAGAACGGAAACATGCCCGCGAGCGCGGCGGTGTTGACGTTTCTGCCATGCCCAATAAAATTCACGCCGAACGGCTGCGTGGTGTGCAATGCTTCTTCTTGACGCAGTGACGCGCGATGTGCTTTGATATCCGCGTCGAGCAAATAGTCTTCCAACTTGCGCGAAAGGTTGTCGAGTTCGACGCGGTTCGACGCATACAGCGCAATCGTCCACAACAGTTCCTGCGGCGGCAGATGCGTGGATTCGAGTTCGTACAGCGTGCGCTCGGTTTCGCCCAATTCGTCTTGCGCATTGAAATCAGCGAGGCGTCCCTGTCGTTGACGCGTCATCATTTCTGCGTGCAGCGATGTTCGGCGTTGGCGCAATTGTTCGCGCACCGCGCTTTTGTCGAGCGGAAGAATTTGCAGACTGTGACGAATTTCGGCGGGAAAGTTATAGAGTGATTCCAATTGCGCGCGTCCCATCACGGGCGGCATGTCTTCGATGAACCAAACGCGCACCCACGCTTCACCCACAATCTCGATGCAATCCGCATAAATCTGCATTCCGCCCGGCGCGATGTGGTCAACGAGGTCACGAATGCCGATTTCGAGCGCCGCGCCGATTTCTGTCGTTTCGCCAATGCGCGTTTCGATGTTGGTGGGGACGGCACGCGGTTGTTGATGCATTTCGTCTGACTGGAATTGATTTTTGTTTGTGCCATTTGCATTTGGTGATGCATTGTTTTTCGGGACGCGCGCGTTCGGCGACGGACCGCCAAGAATCCAATCTATGTAGGCGAGGACAATTTGGAACATAATTTTTGAAGGATACATTTCAAAATATTGCGAACCGTCATCAAGACACATTGTGATAGTTATATTTTTGGTTACTCAATTTGTGTTAGTCGGTGTAGAATCAGCACGCGGTGATAGTGACGTAAACGCTTGATTCAACTATGCCAAACTGGGACGCCACAACTTGGACAGCTGTATATGGTGCGGTTGTCTCCACCATTGGATTGACTCTTTCAATAATCTTGGCAACATGGCAAATTCTGCGAGAGAGACGATCCCTGAAAGTGACGAGCAATCTTGCCTTTGCGTCTCCGGCTCATGATCAAAAATTAGAATTTGTAACCATTACAGCAGTGAATAAAGGACATAGACCAATTACTCTCATGGAGGCGGGATTGCGAGTTGGAGATAAGATGACTGTGACCCAACTTGACAACAAGACTTTCAGATATCCATTACCTAGAAAATTGGATGATGGGGAGACTGTCATCATCTATTTTGACTATGCGGCAATACAACAAGCTCACGAGGAATTGGGCAAGGAGCATGGACTCTACAAATATTGTTTTGTTCGCGATGCAGAAGGTAACCTCTACAAAGGGAAACTCCCGAGAATCCTTCGAGATAGAGGAATTGCCAAATAAGTGAATCGGTGATGCTAACCAGAATGTTTTTCCACACTTTCAACAAGATTTGCCAATGAGGTGAACATGGAAATCTATGGAGATAGAGCACGCCAAACGAGTGCCTGGCTGGAATGCCACAACTGCAAAATTGAGACGATTCATACACTTGTTTACGCCGCGTCTCAAGGTGGCTTTGGATCCAGCACCGACTTGGAAACTGGAGTTGTCACGAAGAGCATGGTGGATGCATGGCTCGTTTGGCAATGCGATGGTTGCACGAGTTTTGTTGTTGTGGAAATGCAAGTGCATCCAGATTGGTTTGAAGATGATTCCATTGAAATAAGTCATCCCAGTTTTTCGACTGCGCGCTATCCAAAGATAACTTATGCCATTCCAAGACATTTCAAAAAGATACCCGAAAAAATAGATCGGCTCTACAAAGAAACAATCGCTGCATATAATAATGAACTATGGGTTCTGTGCGCGACTGGGCTAAGGAGCCTTTTGGAAGGAATCTGCGACGACAAAGAAAAAAGCAAGAAACACGCGCGTTTGGACGACAAGATAAAGAGTCTCGCGAAATTGGGAATCCCTGCCAACATGATAGAAAACCTTCATAGTTTTCGATTTATGGGAAACAAGGCAGTACATGAGTTGACAGCTCCTGAGGAAGAACACCTCCAACTTGCAATTGAAATAATAGAGGACATTCTGAATTATCTCTATGACCTCGATTACAAATTAACATTGCTAGGTCAGCGTCAAAGAACAAGTCCAAATTATGTTGTGGCAGAAGAGGACCAAGGTTCAGAAGAATCTGTTTAGTATCTACGCGATGTTGCGTACATGCTTTTAGCGTAGCTCGTCGAAAGAGTGCAGCACTCAAATATCCACGCTGGGACTCGACTGAACAAAAGACTTCAACCGCATAATCGGCGGCACGCGATAATCAGGAATGTTCGGGTGATACACTCGATGCATCACCACCGCAATCTCTTCATCGTCAAGCCGACGACACGTTAGCCCCACGCGCGCCAATGCGCGAGTGACTTGGTCACAGCGATGCGTTAATTCATCTCTGCCGCGTTCGTATCGTTCGCGCGTGAGAACGAGACTTCGACGCGCGCGGTCATCAGGTGGAATTGGGTCGTACGGAATCGTGATGAGATAGTACGGAATCTGCGGATTGACGTGTTGAGTCACATCGAGCATGAACGCGGCATTGTCGTACAAAAAGCGCGCATAAAGTTTTTGCCCCGCGTCAATGTGCTTTTTCGCAATTTCCTCCAGATACGCGAGATATTCCTCCAACGGCTGCCGGTGTCGTCCCACCGTGAATTGATACGGAAAGCGCAGCGTGTTTAGAAAATTTTCAAACTGCGCGATGAGACCCGCGCGGTCTGCATCGGTGCGTCGCGCAAGATCAATCCCCTCCACCTGAATCAACGCCGCCATATCGCCTGTTTTGAGAATGGCGATTTGCTCACGCACATCCCGCAATAGCACATGCTCTTGCGTGGATGGAATCGCGACTTGATTCGCTCTCGCGTTCTCCTTGCCATTTGTCGCGGCGCGATTCTTTTTCCTAAATGAAAATGGAAAATTCATTTGCTCACCGGCTCGACAAGGTGATATACCACGCTTTGAGTTCAATCCATCCGCCGTCTTTCAAATAAAGTGTGACCGCAAAGAGCGCCACTATCATCGCAAGGTCTGCAAAAACAATGACGGCTTCTCTTGGAATTTTCGTGACCAGAGGCATCGCAGGATTGCGCGCCCGTTTCGATTTAGGCGCAGCTTTGGGTTGAGGCGCTGGATTGGGTTTTGGCTCGTCATATTGCAAATCGGCATTCGCATCAATGCGTCGTCCTTCACCGCGCGTCCAGACACGACGCTGTGGACGAAAAAAGAATCGCACACGCGCGACGAGCCAACGTTCGAGCGTCATTCCGTTCAAGCGAAAAAACGCGAGCGCGACGCCGAGACCAATGATGAGCAGTCCGATGACGATGCGCGCGATAAATTCAACGCCGCGCGTCGGACCCGACAAAATGACAAAGCCCGCGAGCATTGCCGCGAACAAGAGATAGCCAAGCTGCCGCAGCGTGAGTCCGTACCACGGACGAAAACCAAGCTGCAGCCGACGCGGAAAACGAATCATAAAAATCCTCGACGCTTATTTCCCATTCACAATTTTGAACTGCATGTTCCAAAGCACCCGCGCGCGTGTTGGCGCATTCGCTTGCATCCAGCGGTCCAACTCCATCACGGGGTCATCCACTTGGCTCTTTGAAATTCGATTGACCTCTTGAATAAATTCTTGTGCTTTGCCCCAACCGCCGCCGGGCGTTGAAGGGTCACGAATCACATAAAACATTTTGGCAGCATCTTGATACCCAATCGCTTGACCGAACTGCTGTTCAATGTATCGCCCCGCTTGGTATTCGTACGGTCCCGCTGAAGGCAAGTACGCGACTTGCTGCGAGGGCATTTGAAATTGTTCACCTTGTCCCGCAATCTGCCATGCCAAATAATCGGAGGGATTGCGCGAACCTGTGAACGGTTCCATTTGCCGCGCCATGTCGGTGAGCGGAATGTGATTGTTTGCCGCTTCGTGTGTGCTCCACAAGCCGCGTTCCATCGCCGCGCCCATATGTGACCAATCCACTCCATTCTGTTCGTGAACGGTTTGCATCGCTTCTTCGAGCGCCATCGCCGTTTGCGCTTGCGCTTCTGCGTTTGGGTAGTGTCCAATGAGCTGTACGGCTTGCTCGCGCGCATCATCACTGTTTTCGGGTAACATGCTCAAAGTTCGCTCCGCTTCTGACACGATTGAATGTGTTGGCATTGCAGAAAATCGGTTGTCACTGTTGTTCAATTCGATTGAATCGTTAGCTGGTGTGTTTAGGGCTTCCTCACTTGCTGCGACAGCACGTTCATCACTCAGTGCTTCCGCGCGATAATTTTCGATGGATTCCTTTGCTTCATCACTTGCACCCGTATTTTCAATTTGTTGCGCGCTTGGTGTTTGTGTTGATAAATCGCTACTCGCAGTCTCACGCGCAGAATCACTCATCGCACTTTCAGTTGTCATAGTTCCCTGACTGCTGCCCGATTCTCTGCTCACATTTCCGCCAGAATCAAAACCCATCGCGGCGCGGCTGTCTTGAATCGCTGCAATGTTTGTACGACGTGGCGGTGTATTTGTTTGTGTGCGATTTTGCGAACTTGCGCTCGAACCAGATTGGGAATTTGGAGGATTAGTTGGCGTTGCACCTGAGCCCGTACTAGTTGAAACTCCGCCAAGCGTCCCTGTCCTCTTATCTCCTGATGAACCCGCAACTTGCGCAGAAGATTTCTGCGCGCTGCTCGCCTGCACCGCTGCTGCGCGCACATTCGATTCCTCTCTCGCAATATCTGCGCGCGTTGCACTCCCTGGAGGGTTCTTTCCGTCACCTTTGACATGATCACTCCCGCGCGCTTGTGTCTTGCCACTGCTTTGACCGATAGATTGAGAGTTAGTCGCAATCGAATTGGGCGGGGTTCCACGTTCGCTGCGCTCATTCTCTTGTCCTATACCGAGTTCATCATGCGACAATTCATTCGCGTTAGACGCGCCCACGGTATTTTCGGGCGATGAAAATTTGCCAACGCCATTTCCCGCCACGCCTGCCATTCCTGCGCGTTCATGTTGCGTTTGGTCAATTCCCGCCGTTCGCAGTAACGCCCCAAACCCCGCTAACGGTCCGCGCGTGGATTGCAAATAATTTCCAGCGGCTGCCATGCCGCGCCCGCTCGGACGCCATGGTGAATTGTTGTTTCCACTTCCTGAATCATTTGCATTACTCGTACTGGCGAAAGGTGATGGAGTTGTCTTCGCACTACTGCCGTTTGCGCTTGCTCCGCTTACCGCACTGCCTGAGCCACTAATTCCGCCGCCACCTCCGCCAGATGCCGTGCCACCCGCAGCCGTTCCACCGAGTGCCACTCCCGCGCCCGCGCCGCTCATCAACAGCGCGCCTGCAACAGCCATTTGTCCGACAGCTTGCACCGCGCGCATGGTCTGATTTGACACCGCGATGACTGCCCCGAAAACGGTTTTGACCATGGTGAAATTGATGGTGATTAAAATGCTCAAGAGTCCAAAGACCCCGATGAACGCGGCAACGGCTTGAACCGGTGGCGCACTCGAAGCATACTGTGCGACATTGAACGCGAGTTTCAACAACAGCGCGTCAATCGGACCGAGCGCAAGCACAAGCAACAATCCGCGCGTCCACATGAACGTTACAAATCGTAAAGGTGGGAGTACTCCTAAAATGATTGCGAGCGGACCGAGTGCGACAAGCAAATACATCAACACCAAACGCGCGATAATCGCAAAGGTCAGCGCGATAAAAATTGTGATTGCCAGAATCAACAAAAAGAGAATGAGAATAATTCCCGCAAGTGGAAAGGCAAGAAAGAGTCCGGGCAAAATCACTGTAAAGAAAACCATGAACGTACCGGGAAAAAATTGCGGTCCTGCAAAATTGTAGAGAACGTAACTCGTGATTGCATTCGCGAGATTGTTTGCGAGGTCCATCCACCACAAACTCGTCGCCGAAAGCAGTACGGCTGCGAACCATGTGCCGAGCGCGGTCTTTAAATCACCCAAGCCCCACGTTGCGGCGGCGACTGCATCCTTCGCTGCGATTGCCGCGACGACAGCGAGCGTCAGGGGCCAAAACGCAATTGCAATCGAATACATGAATTGCCACGCATCGCGCATCAAATCCCAACCGGGCAGCGCCGCATTTCCATCACTCAAGATTCCGGGATTCTGCAACCAGAGCGACAGGACGGCTTCAAACATACTTTGAAGCGGACTCATCGCCGCGCGCAAAATTTCTTGCATTGCGGTCTGCAACGCTTCAACCAAACTTGTAAAAGGAAAATTGATGAGCTGGGTAATGTTTTGAAAAATGTTGCCTGGATCGTCAGGTGGTGGAGGCGGCATGGGCGGTGGGGGTGGTGGGTCTTGCTGCGGCGGGCGCGCCAACGAAGATTGCGAAGAGTTCACAGGTTCAGCGCCATTCGCTAACGCGGTGCTGAAAACCATCGCTGCCAAAATCGTGGCGAGAACGATAGCCAGAACCAACACACTCATTTGCTTTGCACTTTTCATCGCACGCAATCCTTTCTCACTTCAGCGTCCCAGAAAAATCCATGTCGCTACTTGGGAAGAGTGATGTCGCCACCTGTAAATCCTGTCATGCTGTCAATGATGCTGTTGGCTATGATGATGGTCAACACCGCGCCGATAAAGCACACAACAATGCCGCTGATACGCATCCAAGTACTTGATAGACCGCCGGGACGCCCCGCGACCGATTCGACCATCCCTGTTAGAAATCCCGTCGCAATGCCAATTGCGAGAATGAGCGCCGCGATTGCGATAAGGAATGTGATAAATCCTTTCGCCAATGTTTTGAGCGCATCAACGATGCTTGGGCCGGCTTGATTGCCCTGTGCTGCGGCAGTGATTGGCGAAACGAATGTTGCGATGACCAATAACGCGAGCAGAAAAAAAGTCGTCCATCTCGTCCATTTCTCCAATCGTGGAATTGCGTGAGCGATTGATTTCGATTTCATAAATCCTCCGTCGTCTGCGTGCAAGATGTGTCAAATGAAAAAACCTGCAATCCAAGTACTGATGGGGCCAGCCATGACTGCGACAATCAGACATGCCATCGCCACGCCGACCTTGTTCCAAACACCTGCCAGTCGCGCGGGACTACCGAACGCGTAACTCGCTTGTGTTTCCAAGAATCCAATTGGTATTGAGAGAACGACGATGAATCCACAGAACGCGGTTGCCAGCGAAACGATGCTGCGGATGATTCGCGAGACTTCAACCATTCCCGTTCCACCAGGGACATTGACAGGTTGGCTTGTGGGAAATTGGCTGAAAATAAAATTCGCAATCGCAATCGTAAAAACCGCGCCGATGAAGCAGATGATGACGCCTGCTATACGCGCCCACGTATTCGACAAATTTCCTGGGCGTCCCAAGGTGCTGTCCACCATCCCGCCGATGAAACCTGTCGCAATCCCAATCGCCATAAGCAATGCAGAAATGGCAATGAGCAAGTTCACCATGCCGAGCGCGAGATTTTCTAGTCCGACGATAATTTTGTTCGGGTCCGAACTTTGCGCGAATGCAGGCGACAATGCAACGTGTGAAAAGAGTACGGCGAATAAAATCGCGGTGAGATTCGACAACGCGCGCCGACTTGATTTTGTTCTTTGCGTTCGGAAGTGTTTCATAGTTCACGGAACGCGCGCGGGGTTGACGATGATTTCAATTTTGCGGTCAAAATACCGATTGCCACCGTACCCCGCGCTCATAACAAATGGTGTGTTTTCTGTTGGACATACTTTTTGTTCGCCCTGCGATGGCACATTCTTTTCATTCAGCGTGACAAAGTTCGCGTCTGGAATATCCCACTGCAATTGTGTGCACACTCCGACATTCAAAATTTTCGAGACAGCATCAAAACGAAAATGCGGCGGCGGGGCAGGGGTCTTGGATGGCAGAGGCGGCGCAACAATAATTTTCAAGCTCGATACCGGTTCATCCATTTGAACGAGCGGCGCATAAACCCACCCAACTCGCTCTGGCGTAATTTGCAGCCATGTCGCCGTTTCGTCACGCCCGCGCACTTGAACCGCTTCGGTTTCGCTCAAGCGTCCCACAATCGCGTATTCAAATCCGGGTCCAAGTCGAATGTTTGCATTCACAAGTGCAATGCCCTCAATTTCATTTTGAAAAGCGCGAGGCGAACGCGCAACAGTTATAGTTGGCGCTGATGTAGGTGTCTTTGTTGCGGTGTGCAGCAGTGTCACTTGTTGTCCACAATTTCCTGCTTCAGACCATGCTTGTGTTGACTCGACACTTGGATTTCCCATAAGCCATTTCAACTGTGCCATTGCGTAACTTGCGCGCGTTTCGACAATGAGAATGCACTGTCCATCTCGGCGGGCGTATTTCACATTGAGCCGCACATCCTCAATGTTGCTCGACATATTTCGCGTTACTTCTTGCTCCACAATCGTCCGCGCTGCCTCTTTTTCATTCGGATTGAGTGCCAGATAACGCGCGGCGTGATATGTTGCGCGGTCAAGGTGATAGCGCAACAACCCATAACGCGCGATTTCGACAATGCCAAACATCAATCCTGAAAGCAGCAATGTAATCAATACCATCTCAATCGAGACTGCCCCGCGCTCATCGCGCGTTAGCACTTGCCAAGTTTTGAAAGACGTTATGCGGTTCATCTCTTGTTTCGAATTCACAAATGCCAATTCAATCCGACAGGCGTCGCAAGAAAAAGATAGACGATGCCTGCGAGCGAAAAAACGATTGCAAGTCGGTCACCGCGTCTGGACAATTCCGCATCGCTCGGACATTGGACAATTAGCTCGCGTGCGAGTTCGTTTGTAGTCGTCTGTCCTGTCATCAGTTCAATTGCGCGGAGGTGAACGTGAGTCAAAAGATTCTTCACGTACAAACGGTTCTCCGCTCGACGTAAACGGCGATAAAGCACAATCGGCAGATGCGTGACAATGATGATGATTTCCATCACGACAAAAAATTCGAAATGGGGAAACAGACCAAATAGCCCCATCAATAATTTCACATCACCACCTCCGACCACGTTGAACAAATAGATAATTGCGAGCGCGAACCAGTAGAGCAAAAATGATGGGTCACTCAAAGCAATCGCGCGCACAAAAACTGCCAGCATCAATGGATAAGTAATTTCAATCGGTACGATACCTTTGGCGCGGTCAATGATTCCTGCCGCAAGCAAAATCGCTCCCAACATCAACGCGCGCAAGTCAAAAAATGTGAGCGGCGGAAAATGGGAATCAAAGAATGACCATGCAACCATGAACACTGTGAGCGCCGTAAGCAGCCGCAGAGACAAAACGATTTCTTTCTTGAATGATGTTCGCTGAATTCGCTGATGTTCCATATCCATGCCAAATCGTGATTTATCGCACCATCGTTTGAAGCGATTGCAATTCGACCGCCCAAAGACGACTCGCCCATACCAGAATCATTATCGCAATGCTGCCAATTGCCTGAACTTGTAACGAACTCGCAAAAAAACTTGATGTGGGAGTGACCATCAGATATGCGCCAACCAGCGCGCAAATAGTCAATGCGATTGCCAACCTGCGGCGCAGCGAAGCAAATGCAGGACGCGTGCGTTGTTCAAGAGCAAATCGTTCCCGGATTAATTTGGTCACTTGTTTTCGCAGGTTCGTGCTGTCGTTCATTTGTCGTTGCACGATGAGTGTCCAAATCAAGAGTCCCCAAACGCTGATGGTTTGTTGAGAAACCAAGTTTTGCAGAACTTGGATTTCTGTCTCGCCGTTGTAAAACTGCTGAAGCGAATTTTGAACAATGGCGCGTATCTTGGGATGCTCAAGCGCCGCGCTCGCTTCGTTAAAGGTATGCAAGACTGTCTTGTCCTTTGCGCTTCGTTCCATGCAAATCAGCGCGAAATCAATTACGGGTGTCGTATCAGGAATGGCGGGCGTTTTCATCAGCGAATGCATCGGTTCAGTGAGCAACAGTCCCGCGAACAATACACACGACGAGAGAATCCACGCGCCATCCCAAGCAAACTTGAACGCAAAAAGAAATCCAAGCCCGAACGCTGCGTATGGAATCCAGTCGCTCACACTGAAATGTGCAGTTACAATCACCTTGTTGACGTGTAGTGTGCGAATTGCACGCGACGCAATAAAACGTTGGGAAAACTTTTGCAGAACCACCCACGTTGCAAGCGCGAACCCAAAACCGATAGACGTAACAGAGAGCCACAGCAACGAGGAAACATTCATGCGAAATTTTTTCGTTGTACGGTGTACAAAATCCTTTGTACACCGTACAATCAGCGTTGCGCTGTCACTTGTGCTTGCAGTGGCGCGAGAGTGACCCACAACGAATCTCGCGCGTTCGCGCCGGATTGAATAATTCCACGCACAACATCCGGCGGCGCAGCAACCGTTAATGTTTGAGATCCATCCAACTCGGTGCGGACATTCGAGACGACGAGTTCGGAACCGATTGCGTCCGACTGCACAGAGGGGTGATACACATTCACACGCTGTCCAATCCGAAGCTGCGCGCCAAGAGATTGTTCACTCTTGACGGGAAACGAGACAACCTCCATTTCAGGGTCGCTCGTCAGATGAAAACTTTGTGGGGCAGTCAGTTGGTGAAGATAGATAAGCTGTTCGGGAACAAGTCGTGTTATCGTGAGGTTACCGACCACCTCATCTACATTGCGAAAAACGGAAGCTTGCCCCATTGCTTCGGGAAATGCGCGTTCCTGCACCATGTCAGGTGTGATAATGGTGTACTGTGCAATTTCTTTGGCTGGCACGACAAGATTGACAGATTGGGCGTACGGCGCACCATTTCGAAATAGCGCACAGGCAGACACCCCGCCAACCAAAATTGCAATTGTAGCAATCAAGATTGTGATACGGCGACTCATAACATCCTCCTTTATTATTTGGGCTGAACGCCCTGAATTTCAATTACTGGGACCGGTAACACATCCATCTTTCGCCCATCGGGCGTCAAGATCGAATTGCTGCTCGTCCAGTAATGCGCGTTGCCAATATCGGGATGCCGCAGGTCAAGTCCACTCGGACCAACCTGTTGACTAACCCAAAACTCGATCATCTTTGGTTTTCCTTTGCAGGTATTGTTCGGGTTTTCGTCAGGGTCCGGTTTGCAATGGCGGACTTGCCAACTCATGTTCCATTCGACAATCCAGTATGTTGTCACTCGGACCTGATAAGAAGGGCGATTCTCGGGACCGTTGCGCGGTTTGCGTTCATAGCCATAACCTTTGTCATCATCAGCTGAAGAAGTGTCGTAGATGTGATTGATAATCGGTCCCATCGCAGAGGACTGTTTCGGATTTCCCCAAGAGCGCTCATCCCAATCCCAATCCGCCCACGCGGGTGCTGGGTCATATCCTCCATATTCCGAATCGCGCGATTCATCTGGACCCGGCGGCGCAACTTGCCGCCAGCGCAAGCAGAATTGAAAATCTGCATAATCCTCATTCTGGCTCCATGTCAACGGGTCCCAGCCGTCAATCGCCCGACTGCAATGCCAATCCTGCGTCGTGAGACCTGTTGCAATAAAAGCTATTGGGTCACGATTTAGACCACGAGGATATGGACTATACAAGGTTTGGACCGGCGGGATTGTGGCGCTGACACGCGCAATCCAGTTCAAATTGCATTCGAGTGATGTGCCACTAAAACTGAAATCCGTGCATGGTGTGGGATCAGGCGGATTGACCTCCTTCTTGCAACCTTGCGCGCACTCCACGATGAACACCGGCATCTTGACATTGCACGCGCCCGTCCGCCAATCACACACGTCCATGTACCAAATCCAAATGTTGTAATAGTCGTCCTTGCATCGCCCGGACGTAATCATCACATTCAGATTTCCAAATCCCGTCGGTCCGCCCGGCATATAAACACACGACGCACCCACTGTGGCATTGACTGTTTGATTGCCACCTCCGCTTGACGGAGGTGGCGTTTGACTAGAACCTCCGCCATTGTCATTACCTTCGCAGTAACACTTGATTTTTCCACTGGGCAATAGCGTACATTCGCCATGCGTACCCACTGGACAATTTCCCTGCGCGCAAGTGTTGCTCGTCGAAGACAGAAACAACACGACAAAGACAACGAGCGCGAATGGCATTGTGACGACGAACGTGTGTGTGTTGAACCACAACGCGAGATTTTGAAAACGCGAGATTACTTGCATACCATCTTCCTTTCTGTGCGCGAATGCGTTGGCTATTGGTCTTGCCACAGCACTTGCTTGGTGTTGAAATCCATCGCCAGCGCGATGCGTGAAATCTTCCAGCGTTTCGCCGACGCGTCGTAGCTCAACTCGGTCATTACAATGCGGTCAGGCAATTCTTGTTCGTCAACCTTTGTCCGCATTTTCAAGTCGTATTCGCATGTCTTGCCTGCGGCGATGTATTCAATCAAAAACGTTTGTGTTCCATTCGGCGCGAATTGAACGCTGCGTTCGAGCGGCAGCAATTTGTATTCGCGCAACGCAATCGCGCGCTGTTCCTTTTGCATCCCATTCAACATGCCTTGCATCCGCGATAATTGCTTGCCAATGAAATAATTGGGCGCGTGCGTTTTCAAATAGTCAAGGTCAAATTTGTGCGCGTCCCAATCATCGAGCGCCTCGTCATAATTTTTTAAGACTTGTACTGTCACTTCGCGCGGCGCTTCAATCATGTCAACACCGAGCGGCGTCTTGATGACCCTGACCGTCCATTTCGCCGCGCCATTATCTACAGATGCTGTTGGGAAAATTGACGATGCAGTTGTCGTCGCAAGTTGCGCCATTGCGACCGACGGCATTGTTCCCATCACATTTACATTGCGTGTGACTTGCCGATACCAGCCAAACGCGAGCGCGCCGACGAATAAAGCGATAATGCAGACAAGAACCCAGCCGAGTGGCGTTAATTTTCGGCGACCACTCAACGAATTGCGTTGAACCACAAGTTCGATCAAGTGCATACTCAATCTCCTTCTTGATTGATACCGAATGCGGGATAACCCTGTCCGCTCACGGTCACGACGAGTTCCGACACGCCAAAGATTCTGAAAAAGATGGTTGGAATTTTTGCCATCCCCCAAACCGTAATGCGTCGCGGCTCGACCGTAATTTTTGTTTTCACCAGATATTCGCTCTTGTTCAAATTGATGAACTGCTGCGCGATGCTTGCTGCTTTGTTGCGTTCCAAAATGACTTGGCTTGTCGTGTGAAAGTGATTCTGGTCAATTTCGTGACTCGCCACTTGCGCCGCTGCCTCAACCGTTGTCTGTGCGGCGCGGTACTGCTGATACATGAATCCGCCATCAATCACGAGTCCGAGCATCACAATCGCAAGCGGAAACAGCAAAACGAATTGCACGAGATATTCACCGCGTTGGTCGTTCCACCACCTTTTGAACCAATTCATCATTGCAACTCCAACAAATTGAACCGCGTTGGTCGTTCCACCACCTTTTGAACCAATTCATCATTGCAACTCCAACAAATTGAACCGCGTTAGCGTTCCCACCATGAACGCCAGGTCTGAATCCGCGACCACTGTGTAGCGCGTAGTGGAACTGCGCCGCTGGGATGAAAGAGCTGCACCATCGGAATATCGTTCACCTTCAAGTTGTATTGGGTGCGGCAGCGCACCCACGCGCCGCGATCCCATTTGCCTCGTGGCGTCACTGTGAGTCGAGCCGCCGCCGCGCTCATTGAAAATCCGTTCAACGTTTCGCGTCCGGCTACAAGTCCCTGCGTTTGCCCATCATCAAGTCGCAGCGATTCCACTGCCGCGCGACACGCATCGTAACTTGCCATATCGAGCGCAATCGTCGCGTAAATCAAGCGCCCGAAATAAATCAGCGCGGCGAGGATGAGGAACAGGAACGGCAGAATCAGAATGAACTCGACCATCGCTTGTCCGCGTTCCTCGTTGTTTTGCTTTATATATGTACGCTCCATCATTTCACCACCACCAAAAATTCGCGTCGCGTTTGCCAACCGGTCCGCCGTAAAAACGCTCGAGGCGTTGAAAGCTGTGCGCGCGAATCGTGTAGGGCAGGTTGCCGATGAATGGAATAACAAACGTTTTGTTCGTTTTGACATCGCCGCGCACACTCTTGCGCGGGTCATTGACGAATTGAATTTGATATTGATTGGCGAATTGACCGACGACAGAGCGCAACATGTCATATGAGCGCGCCGTGCCATCCGCCGCGCTCCCGCCACGAATCGCCGCGAGATATGTTCCATCGTGAACCGCGCCCGCCGCGGCGGCTTGATTCCACCACACCCAAAAGTACATAGCGATTGCGCCGCACAACATCAAAAAAACCGCGAGACTTGCCGTCCATTCGATGAGGTCTTGCCCGCGATGGTCGCGGACGAGGCGCTTGAAATTCCTGAGTAAAAACAGAATTTGTCTCATACGTGTTTTGTGTTGCCGAGAGCTGCGGGAGGAGTCGCAGCCCTCGACAACAAGTGGGGTTTTGATTTCGTCACTGACCTGCGGCGGATTGAAGCGCGTTGTTTGCCTGAGTTAGCACATTTTTGATTGTGGTGTATAGCGCGGTCAACACCGCGACCACACCAACGGCAAAAGCAACAATGAGCGCGTACTCGACCAAATCTTGTCCGCGATTGTCACGGAAAAATCGCTTGGCGTACAAAGCCAATGCTGTACATGAAACTAGCATGTTCGTCCACAGGACAGCGACGAGTGGGGAATTTTTCAGCGTCAATACCATTTCAGATTCTCCTTTTTCTGCATGAGCGCAAAACTGCGCGCGTAAATTTGAAAGTTTGGCGGCTGTGCAACCGCGCTTTGAAAAACTTGTGTACTTTAGGTCTGGATCACCTCCTTTAACGAAACAAAAAATACTGCGCGGCTAGAAAAATGCCAGGCCCCATCACCGCGATGCCGATTGCGGGAAGAATCAGCCCGCCGACGGGAATCACCATTTGCACTCCCGATGCGATGCCGCGCTGTTCCATTTCCTGAAGCGCTTTGTCAATCATCATGTTGCCCAAATTCCGAAGCACTTCTGCGTTCGATGTGCCGGTGCGCGCGCTTGCGCGCAAGAGTTCCGCGAGCGTCACTACTTCAGGAATGTTCGGATTGCGTTCCTTCATTTGCTCCAGCGCTTCGTCAAGCGTCATTCCCTTTTGCGTATCGGCTGTCACTTGACGCAGTTCGTTGACAAAGACACCGCCGCGATTGCCGTAAGCTATGTGCTGTGCTGCTTCGCCCAAGGAACCACCTGCCGCGCAAAACACTGCCATGCGATGCAAACTGAATGCCATTTCAAAACGCATCTGCTCTTCGCGTTTGCGAATCAATTGCGCAAGTTGAAGGTCCGGCAAGAACGCGCCCAAGATGCCCAAGCCGAATGCAAGATAGACAAAATTCGCGCCGCCGATGAGCGATGCGGCGATGCCGACGAAAAAGAGAAACAACGCCAACGCCACTTTCCACGCGTAAAAGTCATAGACCGTTGGATATCGCGCGGGATAACCGGCGGCGCGAAGCCGCGCTTCGTCTTTGTCCACGCGACGCAGCAACAACGCGACGCGATAACTCAATCGTCCAAGCAACGGACCAAACAAACGGTCAAGCAGAGGCGACGTGCGAACAATGGGAATTACGCCGTGCAGTGGTTGTCCACCCATTCCATCTTGCGCGAGACGCGGCTGCGTGATGGCGCGCCATATCAAAAGAATTCCTGATGCGCCGACCAACGCAATTGCAATAGTGGTGAAAAAATCCATTTCGCGTTCCTTGTTCTATGCCAATGCGCCAAGCGGATTCTGTTTCGCATCGAGTTGCACATTCGGCGCGTCTATGTATTCCATTGGTCGCAAAGCGCGTGCGCCGATGCGATTCATCAAGTAGTACGCGCTGAAACAAAGTATCCCAATCACAATGAGTGCAATCTGTCCGACAATGCTGGCGTAGAATGGTCGCTGCAAATCCGGCGCGGTCTGGTTCAGAATCAAAATGAAAATGAACGGGGCGATGCAAACGATGCGCGCTTCCCAACGAATGCGGACTTGGGCAGTTGCAATCCGACGCCGCGCCGAGGTCAAGCCGCGCACCATTTCATTCATTGGCACAAGCACATCGTAGAGTTTGCTGTTTTGCGTGATCGTCGCGGTGAGCGCTTCAATCAACCGGTCAAAAATCATGTCGCGTCGTTGGGCGGCGACGAGTTGCATTGCTTCGATGGTCGGAGTTCCGAGCGCGCGCAGGTCGCGCACTTTTTGAAAATCGCCGCGTGCGCTGCCCGGCGCGCGCTCGGCAACAAAATCAATCGCCATGTCCATGCTCAAGGAGGCGGCTGTCGCTTGCAGCAGCATGTCAATCACAGCAGCAATTTCTTCTTGATATTTTCGCCGGCGCTTGTCGCGGCGGTCTTCGAGATACGACCAATAGCCCGCGAACCCAACGCCCAAGCCGACGAGAAAACCCGTCCACGCGCCGATGCTCAAAAATAAGATCAGACCAAGTGCGAAGCCACTGATAAGCGCGACGCGCAAAAATTCGGTTGCCGAAATATCGAGTTCCGCTTCATTCAGTTTGCGCTGCAAGCGTTTGAGAAACGGCACGCGCGCCCGCGCGCCTTGCAGTAACTGGTGCTGCGGTCTGATTTGCAAAACGAGAACGAGAATAAAAATTCCCAGCGCGCCCACAAAGGCGACGAGAAGGTTCGGCGCGTGCCACATCATTCATTTCTCCCAACTGGTGTTGCATCAATCCGCTTCATTGCACGCGGCAAAAAACGTTTCGGGTCAATGCCGTAATATACAAACCGTTGCATCAAGCGTTCGGGTAGCGGACGCATCGAGCGCACGAGTTTGTCTTGCTCTGTCGTGAAAACCAGATCGCGTGTGACGTTGATACCTTCGGCGCGTCCTTCGAGCGCGGCGATTTCGCGCACAAAGCGGCGCGGCGGATTGCGCGATTGACCAAGAAAAATCACGAGATGAAAGCTGCGCGCAATCCATTCCGCCAAGTACGCGGGGTTAAAATTCTGGGCTTCTTCGGCGAGCGCGCAGAGTTGCAACAGACGCGTGATCGCGTCGGTCGCGGAATTCGCGTGGACGGTTGTAATTGTTCCTTCGTGTCCCGTGTTGTTCGCCATCAACATATCGAACGCTTCGCCGCCGCGCACTTCGCCCAAAAGAATGCGGTCGGGACGCATCCGCAGCGCGTTCGCAACAAGCTGTCGCTGCGTGATGGGGTGCGCGGACTCAGACGTGTCTTCGCGCACCGTGAGATACTGCACGTCATCCGTTTTCAAATCGAGTTCGCGTGTGTCCTCGATGACGACGATGCGTTCGTCTACGTCAAAAAAAGTTGCCAAGACATTGATGAAATTGGTTTTGCCTGTGCCTGTGCCGCCGCAAACGAGAATGCTCATGCGAGCTTGAATCGCAGATTGGAGAAAGTCTGCGGCTTCTGACGTTATCGAATTCAAGTCGAGCAAGTCCGCCATGCGCCGCGCCACCAAACGATGACGACGAATCGTGATGGAAGGACTCGGTTCCGCAATCGGACCGATGACAACATTGATGCGCGCGCCGTCGGTAAGTTTCGCGTTCAAGATGGGATTCATCATGTTGACTTGGCGTCCTGTCGGCGCGACGAGGCGATTGATTTGGTCGAGGATGCGGTCGTGATCGAGTTCCAATTCCGCGAGATTTACTTTTTCTTTTGCCCCGTTCGCGCGCAAGACCCACATTTGCTCGACGCCGTTCAAAATAATTTCTTCGACGCTCGCGTCTTCAATGTAATCGGTGAGAAAGCCCATGCCCGCGATGTCGTTGACGAGCTGTTTGATGAGAATAGGCAAATCGCCTTCGAGCGTGTGCGCGGCTTGCAAGCGCGCTTTGCGATTGAAATCGTCCAGTGCCCACATCACCACGCGGCGTACTTCGTCTTTTTTGAGCGACCATTTGACGCCTTTCAAATGCGCGTATTCTTCATCAAGTTTCAGACGCGCGAGTTTCAGCACCATGTCGTACGGACGCGCGCCCGGTTCCGCGTTCTGCAAATTCGCTTCGACTGCGCGTGCAAGCGCGCTCGCGTTGGAGGAACGAGTGGGTGGTGTCGGACGAACGGTTGTTGGTGTCATGGTTTGTTTCCTTCGCCAAGCACGAGCCAACGCAGTCCGGCTTTGATGCTTCCGAGAGCCCCGCGATTTTTCGCTTGCGGTTTTTTGCCGAGTTTGCCGCGCGTCGTCCAAATGTCGCGCGTCGGCGGATAAATCGTCGAAGCGATGCTGATGATGCCGTCCGCCACTTGCCCACGATGGTCCATCATCAAGGGCTTGCCACTGTTGACGATATTGCTCACAGCGGGACCGCCGTCGGGAATCGTCGCGATCTCGGGCATGTCGAGCGCTTTGACAATTTCGGCGCGGCTGATGCCGGACGAATCGTGATAGCGATTGATGACGAGGCGGAATTTGGAACGCGCGAGTTTCACGTGTTTGAACAGTGTGTCCAGCGCTTCGCGCGTGGCGAGGATGCTTGAACGGTCAGGCGTGACGACGACATAAACGTAATCGGCAAATTCCAACGCGGCGAGATGCAGCGGCACGTTCGCATCTTGTCCAATATCCACAATAATGAAATCTTCAAATTGTCGCAGCGACGCGACGAGCTCGCGAAAAAACGCGCGCCCGTTCTCATCGCTGAAACATTCATAGCCACCCATGTGCTGACGCGGAATGCCGATGAGGAGTTTGAGTTGCGATTCGCCGTAACGAAACAGATGCGCGTCCACTTCGTCCGAAGGAAGAATCGGGCGCTGTCCCAACATTCCCGTTGCGGATGGTTGAATCGGACCGTAACGCGCTTGTAGTAACGCGCGGTCGGCGAGCGCGCTGATATTTTTACCCAATTGCGTTTGCGGAATGCTTTGATAGAAATGATGGTGGTCGTTTCCACCTGCCATATTCGCGTCAACAAGCACGGTGCGCCGATTTCCAATCACGCCGAGCGCAACGGCGAGGTTGCACGCGACGAGAGTTTTCCCAACACCACCTTTCGGTCCCCACACGACAATCACACCTTGCTGCCAGCCGCGTGCGGCAATCACTTGCGCGGTTTTGCTGTCCATTTGCGGAATATAGCCGACGCTGGCGCGATACCGCAGCGCCTCTTGCACGCCGACGTGACATTTAGCGACGAGTTCGTGCGCCGAACGTTCCGTGAGTGGACGCGTGACCAAATCCACAGCGCCCAATTGTTTGAGCGTGTTTGCCAATCCACTTTGTGGCGGCACAGCAGCGATGGTGACAATCGGTTTCTTGGGATATATCCACAAACGCTGTACATCTTCATGTTGAAAGCTGCGCGTCTCAGGGTCAACAATTACAACGTCTGCATCGCCATCAATCGCCGCTTGGTAGAGATTGATGCCATTGTCACACCAGCCAATGGTCTTGATGCCGAGTTCGGGATGTTCGGTGTAGATGCGGTCAAGGATGCGAAACTCGTTGAATTCTTGTGTTGCGATGAGAACGCGCAAACTGTGTGGTGACGCGGTGTGTGCGGTTGATTCGCCCTGCGATTCGTCCGCGCGTTTTCCATTGCGCGATGCCATTGGCGGTATCGGCGGCGCAGGGCGCGTTGTAACATTCGCGCGGGATTGTTCATCATTCGCCACATTACGGTGTGACATGCGATGTTCTCCTTTGACGAATTACGCGCACGATGATGATGAACAAGATGAGGAAACCGAATCCACACGCGAGCGGAATTGCGATTGCCATGAGGTCGAGACCCGTCGCGAGTTGATTCGACTGTGATGTTCCGTTGTTGTTATTGATGATTCCAGGAATCGCGGTGGGAATCGGAGGTGCCGCGATTGCGGTTGCGGTTGGTTGTGAAGAAAGAGTTGGCGTTGCAAATCCATTCGCAGAATTTGTGGGCGCGGGAGTTCGAGTCGCAATGATGGTCGGTGAGGGAATTGGATTATTTGCGGTTGATGAATTGAATGACGCAGCAAGTTCGAATCGTTCGCGCATCATGAATGCCAACACATCGTTCCACGAAACCCCAAGCGTAGAATTGTTTTGCTGCGCGACAAATTCGGCTTGACCTTGCTGTATCGGCAAAAGCAGCACATGCACTTTGCCGTTGTCAATTCCAAAGTTGAGCAACTCGGCGCCTGCGCGTGGAATGGAAACGGTGAGGGAATTGATTTCGCCTTCGACGTAGGCGGGCTGCGGAGGCGCGTTCGATTCGTCTCCAAAGCCCGCGCTCGCGTACGATGGATTTGGCGACTGCTCGAACGAAACAGCAAGCACCGGCACGGAACGAATGACCGCTTTGGTGACGGGAAGATTCATGACGTCGCCGCTCAAGGGCACGCTGATAATTCCTGACGCGAGAAGGAAAGGAGACGGAAATGTGCTTTGCGTTGGAGTAATGACGGCAGAAGGACCAAAGTCAAAATTTGCTTGATTGCTGTCTTGCCCGGTCAACAGTTCGCCAAAGTTGTTCGAGTTGTTGCTCGTGAGATTTCCGGGTGCCATGCTGATTACAAGGTCAACATAGTCGCCTGTGACGATTTGCGATGGAGAAGTTTTTGCGTCAACAGGAATGACCGCCGCGACGCGCTGGGGGTCGGTGAGCGCGAGCGCCAAGCGTTTTGACGCGAGCGGATTGCCAGCAGTGACGACGGAAGATTTGCGTAACGGTTCGCCTGCAAAAATTGGACTCGTGACAAAGCCGCCAGTGTATTCGTCCAATTCATTTTTTTGAACGAGTGTGGCAAGCACTTGGTTGTTCAAGTGCTGCGAATCCACGCCGAGCATGTTTGCATCGAGCGGTGTGTACGGTGGAATATCGCGCAACGCGACGACGACGAGCGCGGGCGGGGGTGCGAGAAAATTTCCCAGCAGCAAATAGCCAATAAACGCGCCGAGCGCGAGCAGGATGCCGATGAAAAAGGTTGCGGACTTGAGCACAAAAAATTCCTTTCAGGTAAAGATAATTTCGTGTGATGCTTATTCGGGATGCCACAACGCGTTGGTTTGAACGAGCATTCGCTGTGTCTGCTCGCGCAATTCTTGGAGCAGCGCCGAGAGCATTTGCAATTCGCTTCCGGTCATTTCGCGCAACGTTGTTTCGTCGAATTGATGGATGCCCTGCGAAATGGAAAAGAGACCAAAGCCATACGGTCCCTGCATGGCGCGTTGTGCAAGTGCGCGCGCAATCGGTGTCGCAAGATTCGGGTAATAGTTCCGCACGAGTTGCGTCCATGCTTCGATGGTTTCTTCCGCGACGGAATCGAAACTCCAAATTGTCGAATTGGCGGTTTGCGCAACATCGCTCGCGTTCATGGTGTTTTGAGAAAAACAAAAAGAGGGAGACTCGTCCTCCCGCGCGTGCGGGCAGACAAGTCTCCCTCTCTGCATGTCAAACGGTTCCGCGGCGTTTATTGGTCGCCGATGATTTTTATCCCAAGCGTGTTCGCCTTTGCTTGCAGGCGTGCGAATGAATCGCGTTCAGTGGCTCGGGCAATTGAGAAAACGGAATTCGTTTCAGATGAGGGGTTGGAACACAAAACGTTCCAGCCGATTACAACGCTACTATAACAGAATGAAATGTGAGGGTCAATGGTTTGGATAATCTTTTTTTTATTTGTGAGAGTGTGAGGAGAATAGAAATATCTATTTTATAGGATGAATGTGCGGTTCTTGTACATTTCCTAAAGAAATTGGAATTCTGAAAAAAAGCCTGCTCCTTATTTTTCCTCTGGCAAAGAATTCTCTTGGAATATGAGGGCATCCCCTTCTTGTGTGCGGGAGCAGTCAATCGTCCCAGCACAAGTTTCCAACACCACCCGCGCACCCCACGCCAATTCGATTCGATTTGGCGGCATGGTACAAGAATGAATGACCTTGTAGTACTTGTTCAGAAAAAGGACATCAATTGGAAATTTCATGCCGAAGGTATGAATTGCCATGAAAGGTATCCAGGCGCGTGCGGGAATGAATAGAGCATGTCCTGGTTCAAGTCGGTCGCGGTTCAACAAGCCGATGCGGCGCGCGCGAGCTGTGGCTGCGATTTCAATATGCGTAGCGATCATGGTTTGGTTGGTGTGGTTGAGAATCATTGGCTGAGAGCATATCGGAGCTCCTTGACAGTTCTTGGACAGTCAGAATTCTTGAGCGCATCTGTTTGGAACTCGAACGACAGTACGTGTAGAGAGTGGTTTTACGCTAGAAATGACACACGCAAATCGCGTTTTGTGCTAAGATTGATGAGTAACAATTAAATGATTGACTTTCAATTTACTTTGCTTTTGCAACCCTATTTTGGAACCGTGGTTCCTCTCTCCCTATAGCGTGTCTGTGGTTGGATCGTTCTGGACGTATCTGTTAACAACTTGGCATGAGTCTCAACTTTAGAATGGAAATGTAGTTGGGCGCGCAAAATTTATTCGAGTCACCGGAGAAATTCCCATGCGTCTTGATCAGCGTGTTCCCGACGAACTCCGCCCAGTCAAAATTACGCCGGGCTACATCGAGTATCCCGAAGGTTCCGTCTTGATCGAAATGGGCAAGACGCGTGTCTTGTGCGCGGTGACCGTCGAGAATCAAGTGCCGAAATGGTTGGTGGGACAAAATCAGGGTTGGCTCACCGCCGAATATGCCATGCTGCCCCGCGCCACGCATACACGTTCTCAACGTGAAACTACGCCAAGCGCGCGCTCGCAAGAAATTCGTCGCCTCATCGGACGCAGCCTGCGTGCGGCGGTGGATTTGAAATTGATTGGAGAACGGACTTTGGTGGTGGACTGTGATGTGATCCAAGCCGATGGAGGAACGCGCACTGCTGCCATTACAGGTGCTTATGTCGCCACCGCAATTGCTATGGATAAAATGATTCGCACTAAACAAGCGGCACCTCGCGCGCTCAAAACCGCCGTTGCCGCCGTCAGCGTCGGCATGGTGGGAGGGGAGGCACTCCTTGACCTCGCTTACGCCGAAGACTCACGCGCCGAAGTTGATTTCAATGTCGTGATGACAGCAGAGGGAAATTTCGTGGAGGTGCAGGGCACCGGTGAAGGTGCCACTTTTTCGCGCAAGCAGATGGACCGGCTGATAGGTCTCGCACAAAAGGGGATCCAGCAGTTATTGGAGATTCAGCAGCAAACGCTCGACGCTGCGTTGAAATAGAGGGTTGTCTTGGCATCCGTTCCGCCAATGGCAAAGTGCAAGCCCGCGCCGTGGTTCACTCGACGCGGGCGTAACCCACATTTTGGCTTGAGAGATGGCGAGTAAGGGGCTAGAGGGTTAGCGTTACTCGGAAGGGCGTTTGCGTATCAGGAATATTGCGATGTGCTGCAAGCCGATGGCGGGACGCGCACCGCCGCGATTACGGGCGCGTATGTTGCCGTGTGTATCGCATTGGACAAAATGATTCAGAAAAAAGAGGCGTCGCCGCGTGTTTTGAAAACGGCGGTCGCGGCGGTGAGCGTCGGCATTGTGAACGGCGAACCGCTTCTCGATTTGAATTACGCCGAAGATTCGCGCGCCCAAGTGGATTTCAATGTCGTGATGACGCGCGCAGGCGATTTTGTCGAAGTGCAAGGCACCGGCGAAGGGGCGACCTTTTCGCGCGCGCAAATGAACAAGCTGTTGGATTTGGCAAAAGGCGGCATCGAGGAATTGTTGGCGCTGCAAGAAAAGGTGTTGCGCGCGGTTTGACCTAAATCAGTTTTCAAATTTTTCAGAGAAAAATTTGAAAACTGATTTTACCAACTATCTCAAGCGCATGGTGCGCGATCATTTCATCCCGTTACGCAATCTAACTTTTCATTATCGCGAATGGTCAACGCGTGGCGCGCCGTTAATTCTTTTGCACGGCCTCGCGTCGCAGGCGCACATCTTTGATTTGGTCGCGCCGCAACTCGCGCCAACGTTTCGCGTGCTTGCGTTTGACCAGCGCGGCCACGGCGAGTCGGCGAAACCGCAAGATCATTTTGATTTTGAAAATGTCGCGCGCGATTTGTTGGCGCTGCTTGACGCCTTGAAAATAAAACGCGCCATCCTCGGCGGACATTCGTGGGGCGGCAACGTCGCGTTGTATTTTGCCGCGCAGTTTCCCGAACGCGTGCGCGCAATCATTTTGATTGACGGCGGTTTTCTCGATTTGCAAGCGAATCCCGCCATGACGTGGGAACGCACCGAACGCGAACTCGCGCCGCCGAATTTTATCGGTACGCCCGTCGAACAATTCAAGCAAATGCTTAAAGCATACGCGGGCGAACGGTGGAAACCAGAAATCGAAACGATTGTTCTGCAAAACTTTGAAATTCGACGCGACAACACGATTCAGCCGCGTTTGTCCTACGAACGCCACATGAAAATTTTGCGCGCATTGTGGGAAATGCGGCCACGCGAATTGTATCCGCGCATAAAATGTCCCGCGCTCTTGTTGCCCGCCGAAATGGAAACGGACGAAAATCGCGCGTGGCGTGCGCAACGCCGCGCGCAAATCAAACACGCGGCGCGCGAAATTCCAACGGCGCGCGTCGTTTGGTTTCGCAACACGATTCACGACATTCCGTTACAGCGTCCGCGCAAATTGGCGAACGTAATCGTAAAATTCGCGCGGGAGTATGAGTTGCTTGATGGACGACCGACGGCAGACGGCTGACGGGGTTGTATGCGAATCTTTATTTCGCGCGAATTCGTTTTGATTCGCGCAGATTCGCGTTAAAGGATTTCCAACATGAACCATCAACTTTATCTCGCCACCTCAAACGGTCTAGCCATCGCGGAACGCGCGAATGGGGAATGGAAAATTTCCGAACGCGTGTTGAATGGCAAACACATCACAAGCGTCATTGCGCGCGAGGGCGTGATTCTCGTCGGTTCGCGCGACGGCGTACTGCGTTCCGACGATTTGGGCAAAACATGGCGCGACGCGTCGAATGGTTTGACGACGAAATACGTGCGCTGGCTCGCGTATCATCCCGACATTTCCGATTGCGAATTTGCGGGAACGGAACCCGCGAACATTTTTGTTTCGCGCGATGGCGCGCAAACATGGCGCGAATGTAATGAGGTGGCCCGTTTGCGCGACGCGCACCATTGGTTTTTGCCGTACTCGAAAGGCGCGGGCTGTGTGCGCGGCTTTGCGTTTTGCGGTTCACGCGCGTACGCGGCGGTCGAAGTGGGCGGCGCGCTGCGTTCGGACGATTGGGGCGCGACATGGAATTTGTGCGACGGCTCGAACGGCAATCCCGATTTGGAAGGTCCGCCCGCGCCGTTGATTTATCCCGACGTTCATTCGATTGAATCACATTCCGCGACGCCGAATTGGGTTTTTGCGCCAACGGGCGGCGGCTTTTATGTTTCGCGCGACGGCGGCGCAACGTGGGCTTTGAAGTACGATTGTTATGTGCGCGCGCTGTGGGTGAATCCCAACAATGCCGACCATTTTATTTTGGGTCCCGCCGATGGCGTTGACCGCAACGGGCGCATCGAAGAATCGCGCGACGGCGGCGAAACGTGGACTAACGCGTCGGATGGTTTGAACTTGCCTTGGACGCGGCACATGGTCGAACGTTTCAAACAAGTGAAAGATGAATTGTTCGCGGTGTTGTCGAACGGCGAAATTTTTGTTGCGCGCGTCGAGGAATGGAAATGGCGGCGCGCGCTGGATTCGATTCACGACGCGCACGCGTTGACGACGATGATGTAACGCGGACGACGAGGGTGTTTGGCGCAAGGAGGCGTATGATGAATCCTTTGCCCTCTGGCACCGTCACTTTATTATTTAGCGACATGGAAGGTTCGACCCGCTTGTTGCAAGCGTTGGGCGAACGCTATGCGGAAACGTTAGCCGCGCATCACGCGCTGTTGCGCGCGTGTTTTGAAAAGCATCATGGGCGAATCGTTGATACTCAAGGCGATTCGTTTTTTGTTGCGTTTCCGCGCGCCCTCGACGCGGTGCGCGCGGCGATAGAAGCGCAGCGCGCGTTGGCGGCGCACGCGTGGGGCGAAGGAATTATGGTGCGCGTGCGAATGGGTTTGCACACGGGCGAACCGCGCGCGCAGGGCGAATGGTACGTTGGTCTGGACGTGCATCGCGCGGCGCGCATTGGCGCGGCGGGACACGGCGGACAAATTTTGTTGTCGGAAACGACGTTTGCCTTGATTCAAAATGATTTGCCGCGCGAGATACAAATACGCGACCTGGGCAAACAGCGCTTGAAAGATTTTGACGCTCCCGCGTCGTTGTATCAAATTGTTTGCGCCGATTTGCCTTCAGATTTTCCGCCGCTCAAAACGCTCGACGCGCGTCCGCACAATTTGTCCGCGTCCATGTCGTCCTTTATCGGACGCGAACGCGAACTCGCGGCATTGACACGCGCGCTGCCGACCGCGCGTTTGT